>MDSX01007727.1_pt1 | contig 61410 bp, 54 predicted proteins | sample 811141 | NCBI WGS metagenome assembly MDSX01 (sample SAMN05326642, study PRJNA326480) | marine metagenome | isolation source: seawater | place: Atlantic Ocean: South East | collected 2010 | reverse complement strand
GTTGTTTGGTAGAATTCCTAAACCTAAAAGGGTTAACTGATCTAATTCTAGTTGATGATTTTAGTCGTGAAAATAAATATAACAACCTTACGGATAAGTATTTTACTGCTAAAATAGACCGTGACCTATTTATTCATGATATCCATCGACATTCGATTGACTTTATTTTTCACTTGGGAGCTCGAACCGATACCACAGAATTTAATTCTGAGATTTTTGACCGATTAAATCTGAATTATTCTAAAATACTATGGAAATATGCTAGTGAAAATCAAATTCCTTTTCTATATGCTTCTTCAGCTGCTACCTATGGGAACGGTGAACACGGGTTTAGTGATGAACATTCAATTGAAGAGTTAACGCCTTTAAACCCATATGGTCAAAGCAAGCAAAGTTTTGATTTATGGGTAACTAAACAATCAAGTAAACCTCCGTTCTGGGTAGGATTAAAATTTTTCAATGTTTTTGGACCAAACGAATATCATAAAGGTAGAATGGCCAGTGTAGTTATGCACGCATTTAATCAAATCAAAACTAATGGTAGCCTAAAATTATTCAAATCTCATCACCCTAATTTTAATGATGGGGAGCAAATGAGAGACTTTATATATGTTAAAGATTTGCTTAATCTAATGTGGTTTTGGTATCAAAACCAAAAATATAGTGGCATCTATAATGCAGGATCCGGTGAAGCCAGAACATTTAATGATATAGCATATGCTATATTTTCAGCACTAAATATCAAACCTAACATAAGTTACATACCAACTCCTGAAGATATTCGAAATAAGTATCAGTATTTCACCAAAGCATCTATGGGAAAAACTATAAGTGCAGGTTATAATTTACCTTTTTATGCTCTGGAAGACGCTGTTAAAGACTACGTTATCCATTATTTACAAAATGACACTAACTTTTGAATAGAATAATAAAAATAGGCTGGCTGGTAGGAGGTGTACTTATTTTTCTTTTATCCTACTTCTCATTTCAACACAATGATGAAAATCCTCAGCCTGAATTTCTTGATTTAGATCCCTTTGCAAAAGAAATAGCTCCTGAAGCAGAAGATTTATTTGAGCAAATTATGACTGATAAATCCATGGTTTACTCGGACTCATTGGGCCAGATTATTCGGAGCGAAAAATGGTATTTTCTTTCTTTTCAGAAAAGTGAATTAACCCATTGGAATAGTAACAAGATTTCGTTACATCCAAGCATTTACTACATAAAAAAGTTTCCTATTCGCTATACTTATGGAGATGACATTTATATCTTGTTTAAGTATAACACTTCATTTTTAGCTTATAGAATTGTTAATGGTGGTAGAGTAAGTCCAAAACTTATAAAGTTTGACAAATCTTTTCGAAATAAACTCATCTTATCTGACAACATTCCAATAATGGATGGTCAACTTCGATTGACAGCCCAACAAAAAGATGCATTCCAAGGTGCTCTATTAGTTATCTCATTATTCATTTCATTTTTGTTCCTCTTTTTATTTCTGTATCACGGCAGAAAAGAACAGGATTTAATGCACTTGGCCACATTAATTATCATTGGAATAAACCTCCTCGTGTTTTACAATTTAGGTATTCCTTTCGATGATTATTTTTTCTTATCCAATCAAAATTTTGACAGCTTATCTAACGAACACTTATTAACGATTCTATTTATACACCTCATATCTGTCATACTTATCAGTGTTAGCTTAATTTATGTTTTTAGAAAAATCAGAACTCAATTAATTGATCCAATCATTATTGGTATTCTACTTTTTTGTCTTGACTTTTTTATCAACCTAAGTTCTAACATTATCACTCATGTTCACATTTTACTTGATTTTGAACGATTAGTTGATTTCAATATTCCGTCCTATATCCTACTTTTATATATCTGTCTCAGTTTCATTCTATTTTGGGTTACATGCTTCATCAGCAAATCCAAAATGAAACTTCATAATTTAAACCATTGGATATGGTTCATCATTGGCGTATTAATTTTTACAGGGTTTCAATATTTCAATGCCCACCGCGAACTATTTGATTTGATTAGTATCTCAATGTTACTGGGCATTTGTCTTGTTGTAAATACCTATCTAAAATCAATTAAGAAAGTAGTTTATACATACTCTTTTATTACTGCCGCTATTATCTCTGGAGTTATCTATTCCTCTCAAAAAACTCGAACAGATACCTTCTTAATTCAGTATGCTGCAGAGCTAATGAGTTACAAAGATGAACAAACTATTCGTCGACTAGCTCGTATTGAAAACCAATTAGCTCAAGAATTTTTAACCCCAGAAAATTATGAAGATTTCAATCAACGTAAAGATGTCATCGAGGGTAGAATCAAACAATTATATTTTAGCAACTACTTAGAAAAATATGAATTAAAGCTTTTCAGTTTTGGTGCTGACGGTAAGAACATTAATCAAAATAACCTCTATACACTTCACTATCTCGACAGCATTTATAATGATTGTACAAATCGCACCACCAGTGCTTACTTCTACGAACTTAAAAATTCTAATAACGGGTACATTGCCAAGTTTGAAAACTGTGATGTTCAGGGTCATTTTGGCACTACCTTCATACTACTAGAACCTCGCATTGTCCAGTCAGACTTCTTGTATCCTGAATCATTTGCTAACCAAAAAAATAGAGAAATTATAACACTAGACGATTACTCCTATGGAATTTATGCCTCAAACAAATTAATTAGTCAACTCGGAGAGTTCCCCTATCAACTTCATTCAATCCCTGATGAAAATCAGGAGAATTTATTTTTTGGAGGTGTTAAACATACTCGGTATTCAAATAGTGATTACGAGGTAATACTTAGTATCTATGCTAATCCGTTCAGACAGATACTTACTATATTTACTTTTATATTGATTATTATCATATTCATTGGCATTCTTGGTTCTTTATTACTTCGAATATTCTCTGTTACAAATCAACAAATAACGCACACTTTTCTTCCTGACTTATCCCATCATTTAAGCTCCAGAATTCAAGTAGCCATTACGGTTATACTCATATTTGGATTACTCCTATCAGTTTATACCATTGTTCATTTCGAAAAATCAAATTACAATGCAATGTTGGAGGAACAACTTTTAAATAAGGTTAAGAATATTAGTTCAAGACTCCAAAATAGAGTTAATTTATCTGAAAAATTAAGTAACGAAGAACAACGTTTATTGATACTTAATGAAGAGAGTAACACACACCAGGTTGATATTAATTTATTTGATAAATATGGAAAATTACTAGGCAGTTCCAAACCATCCATTGTTGATAATCAAATCTTAGGAAGCCAAATGAACCCTATAGCTTACAACAAGCTAAATATGGATAAAACTTCTCAATTACTGATTCAAGAAGAACTTGAGGGGTCTGACTACCTCAGTGCCTATGTTCCTTTATTTAATGGAAGAAACGAGGTCATTGGATATGTGAACACACCACTATTCTCTAAAAATGAATTACTTAATAAACAACTATCCAACCTCATTATTAATATCATCAATGTATACTTCTTGCTACTTATTGTTGGAGGATTCATTGCATATTTCATAAGCAAAGAGATCTCAAAACCTTTAGAAATTATTCGTGAAAAAATTGCAAAAACTGTTTTACGAGGATCTAACGAGTTGATTAATTATAACAGAGATGATGAAATTGGCCAGCTTGTTAAGCAATACAATAAAATGGCGATAGAACTTCAAGAGCGTGCTCAACAAATTGCTAATTCAGAACGTGAAGGAGCATGGAAAGAAATGGCAAAACAAGTAGCTCACGAAATCAAGAATCCATTGACTCCTATGAAACTCAGTATTCAACATTTGCAGCGTTCCATTGATAATGATTCTTCTGATAAACAAAGAGAACTCACAAAAAAAACATCCATATTATTACTCAAACAAATTGAAAGCCTGAGCATTATGGCAGAGCAATTCAGCTCTTTTGCCCAAATGCCTCAAGACCAATTTAATGCATTCAATCTATCAGACATAACTTATGAAGTAGTATCACTATTTAAACAAGAGAAAAACACACAAATTAAATCAGAAATTCAAAAACATATTTTCCTTTGGGCTGATAGTGAGCAAATAAAACGTGTTCTAATAAATATTATCAAAAATGCCATTCAAGCCATACCAGATGACATAATGGGTCAAATAAAAGTTTCTTTAACTAGTAAAAAAGATATTGAAATTGAAATTTCTGATAATGGCATTGGTATTTCAACAGAGAATCATCCCAATATATTTGCACCAAACTTTAGTACCAAAAATTCAGGCATGGGTTTAGGACTTGCATTATCTAAAAAAATTATTGAGAATTCTGGTGGTCAGATTCAATTCAAAAGCGTCCTTAATAAGGGTACTACCTTTTATATCACACTTCCGATATATAACTATGAAACTCCCTAATATTATTGCACTCATTATTCTCTTTTTGGGATCTTGCAAACCCGATCCGATTTCATCCAATTTCAAACAAATTGTAAGCCTCAATGAGTATACAATAGTCATGTTTATTGCTCCCGACTGCCCTCTATGTCATTCACTATCTACGCCTTTTTCCAAACTAGGAAAGGAATACTCAAATATTCAAAGCATTGGCGTGATAAGTGGCAACTACTACTCACCAATGGAAATCAATAATTTTGCTAAAGAAACAAAATTCAAACCTGCCATTTTTAGAGATTACACGCATCAAATAGCCCGTCAATTGAATGCTACAGTAACCCCTGAATTTTATCTTCTCAATGCAAAAGGTGAAATTCTATATCAGGGAATGATGGACGACCGAATAGAACGTTTGGGAAGTTATAAGCAACAATGGGAAAACAACTATTTAGCCGATGCAATCCAACTTATAAATAAAGGTCAATTGCCCAAAATTAAAAAAACCAACCCAATTGGTTGCAGCCTAGAATATTAAATTAGGACTTGTAAGTATCAATATATCTTGCCTTTTTGTCATCATAGATGTCCTTTATCGTGACAAGTATCATCGTTTCCTCAACATCTCCAAAGTCTTGGTTCATAACTGTACCAAAAGACCGCATAGTTGGAGAGAGACTCATATAACTATTGATTAATGGAGGAATATTCTCACCACGTTCTCTAACAAAGCTATTTAATAGTTTGTGTCCTTGTTTATAATCTAACCCTACTAATTCTTTTTTAAATTGCTGAATATCGGTAGTGAAATCAACCGAACTGATTGGAGCGATTAATCCGTCTGGATCATTAAAAAAGTGACTCATAAAATACATCAAAGCATCTCTGGCTTCTGAATTATAATTTGAATAAAGGGTTACTTTACCGCTGTAATATTTTATATGAGGATTATCTATAACGATAGACCCCAAACCATCCCATAAATTATCCAAGGCAAAAATTCCTCGACGAGATTCACTCGAGGGTTGAAAGTTTGGCTGAACCCAACTTCTCCCTAATTCAACAGTGTAGGGTAAGAAATCCCTTTTAAACTGGTCTGAATACAAAAAGTAACTTCGAGTGGAGAGTTTTAAAGGTTGCGTATGCATGATTTTAGAGCAGTCAATAAATCGATATCCACCCACAATCTCTTTAGACTCTGGGGCCCAAACAATAAGCTGCTCATAACAATATTCACTCGTATCATATTCGTCAATGTCAATCGATTTTCCTGTACCACCTCCTGCATTTGCAAATGTTATTTCACGAAGTCGTCCAATTTCACGCATGATATTGGGGCTATTATGATGATTCACAACATAAATTTCATTACTACCTTTGTTTGTCACTCGAACAAAACGATCGCTTGTTAATTCCTTTTGAATCAAATCCAATGGAACTGGTGATGCTATGTAGTCCAAATTTTGGCTCATGCTTTATATTTTAAATTAAATGCAATCTCTTTAATGAATGCAGCCCATTCTACATCTTTACGGACGTCTTTATCAAGTATCTCAGGTTGAATGGCTTTGCCAAATATAATTTTTATTGACGTATTTTTCTGTTTAAACAATTCATTGACTAAAAAGAGCATTTCAATATTTGCTTTAATCCCAATGAATTCTCTAAACCTACTCAACCTATAAAAAAATGGTGAAAGCTCACCTTGAATATGGACTGGGACAATAGGCACTCCATGCTTTCTTGCTCGTGTTACAAAGGTTTTTTTCCATTCTAAATCCTTCACAACGCCATTTTTTTTTCGACTTACAAAACCAGAGGGAAATATCACCACCGACTCATCGTTAGATAAGACAGCATCTAGATTCTTTAATGACGGAGTAGCTGTATTTCCATGCTTATTGACGCCCACAAAAATATCTTTCATTGGATCAAGATTCAACAATATATCATTGGCAATAAATTTGATATCAGTTCTGTAATTTGAAAATTGATCAATAAAAGCTAGTGCATCAATACCTCCTAATGGATGATTAGAAGCAAAGGTTACTCCACCTGTTTTAGGGGCATTTTCTATCCCTATAATCTCTACATCTATCTTAAATTCTTGTATAACATTTTTACAGAACTGAATTCCAGTAACTCCCTCATTATTAGCAATAATCTGATTCACTTCGTCTTCCCATAAGATTTTTTTTAAATAATTTATTACAAATCTTGGAAGCCTCTTGTAAAGCTTAGGATTCTTATCCAGAATAATTTTTTCAACATCTATAAACTTGCCAACCATTCAAACACGAAAATAAGATTAAACTTTACTTTTAATTCAAAAGATTTAGACCCAACAAAAAATTGCAATCTAAGTCCACATGAGATTAACTTTGTGTGAATGAAAAAAGTAATATGCTTATTATTCATTTGTGGAGTAATTGGTTCATGTAGTCAAGAAAGTTCTTACACCTACAATAAGGATATTGCTCCAATTTTACTTAAGAATTGCACCCCATGTCATCAACCTGAAGGCGTAGCACCTTTTTCATTGATCAACTACAACCAAGTCAATCGAAAGAAAAATACGATTTTGAAAGTTACGCAAAGCGGACTTATGCCACCATGGCCAGCGAATCGAAACTACACCCATTTTGTTGGTGAAAAATACCTGACTGAAAATGATAAACTTATCATTAAAAAATGGATTGAAGGTGGAGCTCCGGAGGGTGATTACACTAACCAACCCGAAAAGACTTACCATCCAATCAAAAGTTCTATTGGAGAGCCCGATACAACGGTCTGGTTTGATAGTATTTATGTTGAAGGGAATAGTCGAGATCATTTTTACATGGCAACACTACCCATTAAACTCTCTGAAAAAAAATATGTTAAGGCTATGGAGTTTTTACCAGGGAAAAACAACCTAGTCCACCACATGAATGGGAGATTGCTTAATTATGAAAACTCAAAAAAAGTTTCAATTACTGAAGGGAAAAGACTACTTAACCTCGAAATAAATGAACATGAATACATGGACCAATTCAACCAATTAAAATTAGCGAATGATGATGATTCTCGTCCTGAACAGATCAATTCAGCTGTCAACTATTTGCCCGGTGCCACTGGTCAAATTTACCCCGAAGGGATTGGTGGGTTTACTATAAATTCAAAGTCCATATTATTGGCTGATGACATTCATTTTGGCCCAATTCCACAAGGGAAATGGTCTCATAATAAAGTACATCTATTTTTTAGTGACTCTGCCCCAAAGAGACCCATTAATGAAGTGATGATGGGAACTAATGGTGATAGTAAAATTATTCCTCCTTTGATCATTCCACCACATGAAATAACCACGCATACATCATTCCTTGAAATACCTCAAGACATAAGTATTCTTACCGTGAACCCACACATGCATTTGTTGGGAAAACAATTTAAAGCCTATGCAATCGATCCAATTGGAGATACCATCCGATTGATTCACATCCCTAAGTGGGATTTTAGGTGGCAATATTTCTATACATTCCCAACTATGGTAAAAATTCCAAAAGGAAGTGTTATTTACCTTGAAGCAAGCTTTGACAATACATCAGACAACCCTAACAACCCCCATAACCCACCTCAAGAAATTAGAGAGCGATTTGAATTTGGCGGAGCAGGTATGAGGACCACTGACGAAATGCTACAATTCATCATTACATGGCTACCCTATCAAAAAGGAGACGAAAATATACGACTCGAGCTATAAACAAAACCATCTAGCTCGATGTTTTGATATACATGTACCTAAGCAAACACGACATTCAGTCCATGCAAAAAGTTGAGCGACTCAACTTAATCAATTCACTTTCTGGTATCAAACCAGCTAATTTAATTGGAACTAAAGATCAAAACGGTAACGAAAATTTAGCAATTTTTAGCTCAGTTGTTCACTTGGGAAGTAATCCTGCTCTTTTGGGGTTTATCCTTAGACCCCAGGGTGAGGTTCGTCGTCATACTCACGAAAACATTATTTCAAGTGGTATTTACACCATCAATTTTGTAACAACAGATTTTATACAAAATGCTCATTACACTTCAGCCAAGTTTGATTCCAACACTAATGAATTTGAAAAAAGTGAACTAACTCCCATATATATTGATAATTTTGATACTCCATTTGTAGAAGAAAGCCCAATTAAAATGGGACTTCAATTTGTGGAAGAGATTCCAATTAAATCGAATGGTACTACCTTGATGGTAGGTCAAATTGAACATGTCTTGATGCCAAATGAGACCCTAAACAACAAAGGCCATCTTGATCTCGGCACCCTAAATGTTGCTGGCATTTCTGGTTTGAATACTTACTATAGCTTAACCAAAAAAATCCAATTTCCATACGTTCGTAAAAGCTTTTCACTTAATGATTTAAAGACGGATTAAATGATCATGCATTGCTTAACTCCCAAAAATATACGACAGCTTTATATATAAATTTCTGGGTTGACCTACTATAATTCCTGGACCAGGATAACTCAAAGCTCTTCTTGTAAAATATGCTTTGTTAAAGATATTATTTACAGAAAATTTCACTTGAAAATGCTCCATTTCATATCCCATAGAGTAATCATTTACAGAGAATGAAGGCACAACACCACGGGTTGCATCGCTTACTCGAATACTATTATTTGCATCCGAATATTGCAAATCCTGATAATTAAACTGATACGAAACATGCCATTTCTGACAACGAATGATTAATCCAGCTCTGAGTAAATGAGGAATCACATATTCAAGTTGTTTCCCCTCAAATGATGAGAGCCCTTGGGTATACTTCCCATCAATTAAACTATAGTTAACAAATGATTCAACCTGCCAATTCGAGTTATTTACTTTCATTAAATCCAATAGATTAAATCTTACATAAGACTCCATTCCTCTGCTAAATGCTCTTCCGATATTCGTTCTAAATGCAGTCAATTGCTTTGCTCCATTTTGCTCAACAACAGTCTCAGAAATTCCAATTCTATCTTGATAACTAAGGTAAAATAAACTGAAATCAAACCAGCAAATCTTGGGTATAAGATACCCTCTAAATGTAAGGTCTATGTTAAATCCTGACTCGTCTTTCAAATTATAATCTACTATTAAATTAGGATTAGAAATACTCATGTCGCTAAAATTGATAGAACGATAATTCTGAGTAATGTTGGCCAATATCTCCCATTGTTTATATTTCTTACAAACCCCCAATCCGAGAAGTGGGAATTGACGAAAATAAGAACGTGAAACAGGAATCGTATCCTCGAATATTAGACGTCCCCCAGAGATTAATCTATTCTTGTAAAATCCATTTGCGTTGGTTTCTATTGCCTCCCATCGAATACCGGGTATGATTGAAATTTGGTAGGGTAAGCGAATGATGTTTTCCGCAAATAATGCTGCATTGAGTCCTGGATGTTTGTAATCGGATACCCCCACGCTCTCTTTATTGATGAAATTAAAATCAGCATCCTCTCCTCTCTCTGCAAATCCTTGTTGACTCCAATTATTCCCTCGATACGCTCTTACTCCTAATAAAATAGTAGATGGTTTATTAAAAAGTGTATAGTGATTTAAAAAACGACTTTCCATACCCCAATTATTAAACTTACCAATGATTAAATCGCGTTCCCTATCTGCATCTGGCCTATTAGGTCTATTGAGATCTCCAACAGATTTTCTGTTCGCATCTAACACAAAAAAACGGATATTCAACCGTTGCTGTTTCGCAAATCTTTTATCCCAAATTAAAGCATATAAGTTCCAATCCACAGAAAACCAATTTCGCAGGCGTTTAGCTTGATAGGGATTCATCTCAAATTCTGTATCAGTCAATCCACCAGGTTGCTTAGCTAAATAGTTCATTCGAGTATATTGAAGCTTGATTTGTGATTTTTTAGAAGGACGATATGCTAGAGATACATAACCAGTGTTCTGAAAAAATTCTGCATTAGGTATAAAACCATCTCCTTGCTTTCTTTGAAAAAATCCATAATAACTCCACTTATTTTTTGTTCCGCCTACACTTGTAAAGCTATTCAAAAAACGAAAAGACCCACCAGTTAAACTTTGCCTTATCAATATTGGACTTTCCTCCTGTTCTTTCAGTTGATAATCTAAAAGACCCCCAAAATGAGGCCCACTCTGTAAAGCTGAAGCTCCTCTTATTAAGCGAATTTGATTAATTGCCTCTGATGGTGGTACATAATATGACTCCGGATACCCCAATGCGTCTGCACTAATATCATATCCATTCTGCCTCGTATTGAAATTACTAGTTCTATTTGGACTTAACCCTCTACTTCCAATATTAATTTGGATACCTGATGCATCATTTTCCCAAATATTTAATCCAGGAATACGATTAAAAAGTTGCCTAGTATTATTGTTAGCTAAATTCATACTTCGTGAATCAGGAGAAATCAACTCGGTTTTTTTAGCTGCAAATATTTCTGTCCCAACTATTTGGCTCAAACTTGTTTTTGCTCTAGAACCAGAAACATCCACTTGGTTTAACTGAATACCCAACTCAGGCAATTGAATAGTCAATGAATTAGGGCCCAACTTTATATTGACATTGCCCCTAATCTCACGTTCTGAAAGTTGTAAACGATAGTCGTAACCTCCGGGTTGAAGCTCATCAATTTGTGTATTTCGAGCATTAATTAAATAATTAGTATCACTCAAATAAAAGGTAGCTTTTGCATTTTTTAATCCATCTATTTTTAATAATAAAGAAGATTGAGCCCAACATAAACAGCCTAAAAATAAAAACACTAAAGAAATCCAACGTCTCATTTTAAATCTCTGGCAATAATGAATGGTTTATTCCCCCAATCATCATTTTCTGCTAATAAATCAACATTAGGGTTAATATATCGTTTAGAAGTTCGTCCATTGATTGTTATGAATGAATTCACATATACTTGAGGGTTAGAGACGAGATCTTTGTTCTCATGAGCAATATGCCGTGCAAACTGTAGCATAAAATCAGGTTGAATAGCCATTTGTTTTTCTTGAAATGGGGTAAGGTATTCTCTATTCGCTATTTCCATAAATCGTTTAGTGGTTTTGTCTTTCAAAATAAATGTAACAATCCCCGACTTTTCAACCAACATGACTCTCCACCCAAACCGATAGCCAATTTCTGTAACATATGTGCTTCCTGCATAAACCATATGACGGAAAGGGAGTATAATTTGAATTAAAAAATATAGTCCCAAAAAAGAAGAAAATATCTTTTTATGACTGACAACAAAAGACTGCTGATTTACATTCGATAACACCTTATATAACCTTTGATGGAATTGATCACTAAAGAAGATAAGATTACTAGTTATCATCAACCATGGAAATATTCCAATATTGAACAATATGTATGTCATAAGATGGAATACTACTACGGTGATATATGCATATGGTCTAGACTTTTTCCAACATAAAAAATAAAATATCGTACAATCATAAAATGCTCCAACCCAACTAAAAAAATAGGCTATCTCAGCATGCTTAAATAACCCCCCAATAATTGGTAAATCTTGATGTACAGGTAACCAAATTCGAAGTGGTAAGGCGTGTAACACCCAATCTGAATTCAACTTAGCAATGCCAGCACAAGTATACACAATACCAATCTGAAGCATAATCATCCAGATAAATAATTGTGGGATTGTTGTCTTTGGTTTCACAGCACCTCTCCAAACATCCAAAGAAAAAGCTCGATTAGCAGGTGTTAGCAATAATAAAAATCCGAGTAAAACGACAAGGTAATGGTGATTGAGGTAGTTTGTCGCATCGACTAACTCAAAATATGTAAATATACAAAGGAAAACAACAAGAGCACCTCTGTATAAAAGACCAATAGCAACAAACAATGCCGCCAGAATCATTATAAAAAATAATGGCTTTACAAAAGCCTGAGGGCACATATCTACCCATTCAAAACCATAATATTTAAAGAAAAAAGTAGGTTGAATATATAGCTTTTCAATCCATCCTTGCATCCAAAATCGAATTGAACTAAAAAACATCAATCCACCGAATAGGATTCGGAAAGTAACTAAGGGGTAAATACTCCTTTGTTTACTAATCACATGCAACTTCTTTATATTTAATCAGAATCACTTGGATTATCTACATATGTAATGGGTATGCACATCACACTAGGCATATCGCTCTTCAGGTAGATTACTTGTTCAGACAAAACATTGTATGCTTTTATTACATTTTCTTTGTCCTCATCCACACTTTCATGAAGTGTCTCTTGAATCGCATCAACTTTTTCGAGAGCAATATCATACTGATTAATTATTACGTCAGCTAAACTTATTCCATTCTTATTAGCTCCTATCGATCTTAAAACCTCCTCCAGACCTTCGCCATCAGTTCCATCTAACTTAGTTCCTAAAAAAAGATCTTTTGAAGATTGAATTGCTGTCTTTGCTAATTCAAGTGATTGCCCACTATGATAAGATTCGACTTCTCGAGGGTTTGTAAATCCAAGAGATAAAACTCCACTAGGGATTCCGATTTTATTCCGTTTTATATTCTCATAGTCTTTATTCAAGGCATTAACTAATAAGTTAATAGATTGTCCGTCTGTTGTTCCCGTATTTTGTTTAAACTGATTCGCATATGATTGCCAATTCCCAAGCACATCATCTAATTTTTTATCCATATCATCCAATACTGCTTTAGTATAGATACCAAATGCACTATTAGTTTTGAATGAATCCAAAATTCCCTCATCAGAAGCTGACAAACCATACAAGAAAAAATCTAGGAGCGGCAAACCCTTATTATAATCCTCCGGAGATGAAAAATTCATCTTACCTTCTTGAACATCTAATAAAACTCTAGATTCATTCAAAGGAAAGTTATTAAACGAATTCACCCAAAAAACATCCTCACCTGGCCCAAATGTAAAGGCACTGACTGTCTGCCACAATTTGTAAACAACTATATATTCCTCTCTAAACTGAGTCAGATTGGTTAATTGTGGATTATCGATAAAGTTTACACCTTGTTTGAGGCATTTATCGAATTGGTTGTCAAACGACTCAAGTCTAGGTATGATAATCTCATCTGTGTAGTTTAAAAGTAAAGGAGAAATATCATATTCTGATATACAACTAGGAGTGAATTTTTGGTTATCATCTTTACAAGAAGTTAAAAATCCAACAATAGTTAGTACACAAAAAGCTGCTAACAACCTATATTTGGGTAAGTGAGGATGTGTCATTTTAAACTTTAAAGTGTATCTTTAATGTCATCAAGACCATAGGTTGATGATAATTTATTTTTAGCATTGTTAAGTTTACTTTCATCAACGCTATAAAAATCTAAATCCGCTAATAAGCCTGATCCTCCTAAATTAGCTAATACACCTGTTAAATCTGAAGCTTCAATAGTTTTATCAGTATTAAATTTTAAAGCATATGCAAAACCATAGGCTTCAGCAAGCATGTGGCCCTTTATACATACATCATCCATAGCCGCCAAGGTTGCATTTATGTAATGAATTGCATTTGCTGCAGCTAATTTTTCCATGGCTAATCTTACGTCTTTAATTGCTATGTCACGGTTAGCTAAGTTTTTATTGGTTATTGCTGCTCTACCAGCAATAAATGCGTCCATCAGCTGTTGATTACATGCTAACAATCCATCTCTCTTATTCGCATAAGAACCCCAAAATAACAAACCTTCTGTTGTGGCTGGATAATCATTAGGCACACCTAGGTAACCAAAAGCTTCATCCCAATGATGTTCCATTGCAGTTCCTTTTCCAGGAGTAACCTCTTCGTTATCTACGTTCATTTTAGAATCACCGGTATAAACCTCATTTATCTGATAAGAAATGAATGCTCCCATAAGTCCTTTTTCAAAAACTTGAGCTTCATCTACACCATTTTCATTTAACCAGTATTTTTTAGAGTTATCATTTGATGTACTTAAACCTGCAACTCCCTGAGTATGTGTTTTATCTGAGGTACTTGCTTTCACCATACTTTTTAGAACATTTTCAAATTCTATTTGAACAGGTTCAAAAGTTTTACTCTTGATCTGCTTGGAATCTTCATACGTTCCTGCCCATCCTGCTTTCGAAGCATCATTAGAAAACATTGCTAAAAGTTTTTCCTCATCTAATGCAGTTTCATCTGAAAGTGATGATTTAAAATAGTTTTTAATCTCTAGTAGTTGATTTAATCGCTGTGTTTGTCCTCCATAAGATACGTTTTCAAACTCAGTATATGAGGTTGGAATCTCGTATGAACTATCATTTGGAGTAGGTGTCGTGTCATCATCCTTACACGATTGCAAAGAGATAGAAATTAGAGCTATAAAGCCTAATAAAAATTTGATGTTACTTTTCATTTTAATTGATATTTAATTGATATTTTGATGCAAAAATAATTACTATTTTTAATTAGTCTAAATAAATTTAAAACTTTTTTAATTTTTTATAAATCATCCTAAATCAATCGTTAACATAGCCATAAAAGGTTACATCAAATACCAATCAAAGCCTTAAATTTGCGACAATGTATAGAACACATACTTGCGGCGAGTTGAGGTCTAATCATATCGGTAAAAAAGTAACCCTCAGTGGGTGGGTTAAACGAAGAAGAGATTTTGGTGCAATGACCTTCATCGATTTAAGAGATCGATACGGAATTACTCAACTGAGTTTTAATGAAGACCAAGACAAAGAATTAAATACGATGGCAAGGTCTTTAGGTCGGGAGTTTGTGATAAAAGTCAAAGGTGAAGTTATCGAACGAAGCAACAAGAATACACAAATCTCTACTGGTGATATTGAAATTCAAGTAGGTGAATTCGAAGTACTCAATGCAGCCCTTACCCCTCCTTTTACCATTGAAGACGAAACCGATGGAGGCGAGGAAATTCGTCTAAAATATCGCTATTTAGATTTAAGAAGAAACCCTATACAAGATAAATTAATATTACGTAGCAAGCTTAATAAAGCAGTTCGAGATTACTTGAACGAAGCAGGTTTTATTGACGTTGAAACCCCTGTTCTTATAAAATCTACTCCAGAGGGTGCTCGAGATTTTGTGGTTCCAAGCCGAATGAATGAAGGACAATATTATGCTCTTCCTCAAAGCCCTCAAACATTTAAACAATTGCTCATGGTGAGCGGTTTGGACAAGTACTATCAAATTGTAAAATGTTTCAGAGACGAGGATTTTAGAGCTGACAGACAGCCTGAATTTACTCAAATTGATTGTGAAATGAGTTTTGTGGAACGCGATGATGTTCTCGCAACTTTCGAGGGAATGATTCGATCTGTATTCAAAAAGGTGAAAAATATTGATTTGGGGGATTTACCAGTACTGACATACGACGAAGCCATTCGAAGATTTGGTAGTGATAAGCCCGATATGCGTTTTGGTATGGAATTAGTTGATATTGATGATGTTACTAAAGGAAACGGATTTGGTGTATTTGATAATGCCGATAGCGTGGTCGCAATCAATGTTACCGGCGGCAATACCTACACTCGCAAAAAACTCGATGAGCTAACCAACTGGGTCAAGCGTCCTCAAATTGGAGCTATGGGCATGATTTATTGTCGAGTGAACGAAGACGGAACTTACAAATCTTCTATAGATAAATTTTTTGCTCCAGATCAACTTGCAAAATGGGCAGAGGCATGTCAGAGTAAACCCAATGATCTCATTCTAATACTAAGTGGTAATGAACAAAAAGTACGAAAACAAATGAATGAACTTCGACTTTTTGTTGCAGACCAAGAAGGACTTCGAACCAAGGACCAATTCAAGGGATGTTGGGTAGTTGACTTTCCATTGGTCGAGTATGATGAAGAAAGTAATAAGTGGCATGCAATGCATCACCCATTCACTTCACCGATACCTCAAGATCGGAAATATATGAAGTCCAATCCAGCTAGGGTTAAAGCAAATGCATACGATATGGCTATCAATGGTATGGAAGTTGGCGGTGGAAGCATTCGTATCCACAATAAAGAACTCCAAAAACAAATGTTTAACTTACTCGGATTTACTGAGGAAGAGGCACAAGCACAATTTGGCTTTTTGATGAATGCATTTGAATATGGAGCACCTCCTCACGGTGGAATTGCTTTTGGTTTAGATCGATTAGCTGCTATTTTAGCTGGCACAGATTCAATACGCGATGTGATTGCTTTCCCAAAAAATAATATGGGAAGAGATGTTATGATCGATGCACCTGCTACACTTAATACTGATCAACAAAAAGAACTAGGATTGTAATTAGTCTAGTGAAGTTTTATCAAACATGGCCTTTTGATATTCATTGTAGCATTCCAAAATCACTGGCATAAATTCTTCATTTTGTTCCTTTTCACTTTGTAATTCAATGTATCGGTATTCTACTTTTGAAAAATTATTGGTGATCGACACAGAAAAACATGAACAATATTCCTCGGTCTCTTGGGCAAATCGAACAGCACGTCCGCCTAAATCATTGATGCACATTTTTTTTAACTGCTCTTTATCCTCAACTGACCACTGGTTTGTGTTGGACAAATAGCCTGTTATTATTCGCGTTATCCCCCATATTCCAAACAACCCTATCATCACATAGGTCGCTATTTTTCGTATTCGATTTGAAGTCATTTTAAGCCACAAAACTCCTATTTTTTAGGAAATTAACCAACTCCGCAATGGCTATACCTCGATGGCTTACCCTTGCTTTTTCAGCTAACGACATCTCAGCAAAGGTCCTGTTGCTATCATTTGGTAGAAAAATAGGATCATAACCAAACCCTTTTTCTCCTAATTTTTGCAAGGTAATTTCTCCCTCGCAAACCCCTTCAAATTCGTAAAAAACACCATCCAAACACAACGATATACACGTTCTGAAACGGGCTTTTCGATTTATTTTATTTGATAAGTTTAACAGCAAAAGATTCATATTATCCTCCGCATTTTTTTGAGCTCCCGCATAGCGAGCAGAATATACCCCTGGGGCATCATTTAAGGCATCAACCTCTAATCCTGTATCATCTGCAAAACAACTTTCTTGAGTCTTGTCCCAAACTTGTTGTGCTTTTTGGCGAGCATTTGCATATAGGGTAGTCCCTGTCTCTTGTAGTTCTTCAGGAAATAATAATGGGTCTAAACCGACTACAGTATAATTAGCTAACTGTGATTGTATCTCATTTAGCTTGTTAGGGTTTTGAGAGGCAAAAATGATTTTCATTGAAACAAAAGTAAGGTATATCAATTTTTATTTGGAGGATTCATTAGTATCTCAAAAAATAGCATCTTTGTTGCATTATCGATTCCTCTGTTTCAATATCACAACAACCGCTTGCAGAACGCGTAAGACCAAAAATATTAAGCGAACTAGTTGGTCAACACCACATCATTGGCAAAGGCAAGCCGCTTCGAAAAACTATAGAAGCAGGCAGCATGTATTCGTGTATATTTTGGGGTCCTCCGGGGGTTGGAAAGACAACCATTGCCCAAATCATTTCGCAAACATTAAAGACACCTTTCTTTCAACTTAGTGCAATTAATGCTGGTGTCAAAGATGTACGTGAGGCTATTGAAAAAGCAAAAAAGACAAAATTTTTAGGTAGTGGCGGAAGTGCTATTTTATTTATCGATGAAATACATCGTTTTAACAAAAGCCAACAAGATGCTCTCTTAGGTGCAGTAGAACAAGGCATCATTACCTTGATTGGTGCTACCACAGAAAATCCCAGTTTCGAAGTGAATGCAGCACTCTTATCTCGATGTGAGGTATTTGTATTGCAAGCCTTAGAAATTGATGATTTAAAAAAATTGGTCGAACAAGCCTGTCAAAAAGATACGATTCTAGCAAAAAAAGAAATTGTAGTTACCGAATGGGAATCACTCACAAAAGTCAGTGGAGGTGATGGCAGGAAACTTCTTAATGCACTTGAAATTATTATCAATTTTTCGGGCAAGAAAAATATCAAGATTGACAACTCCCTGGTAGATAAAGCCATCCAACAGCGATTGACTCATTTTGACAAAGATGGCGAACAACACTACGACATCATCTCTGCTTTTATTAAATCTATTCGAGGTAGTGATCCTAATGCTGCAGTATACTACTTAGCTCGAATGATTGCTGGTGGTGAAGATCCTAAATTTATTGCACGTAGACTCATCATTGCAGCAAGTGAAGATATTGGAAATGCTAATCCTAATGCACTTCTATTGGCCAATCAATGCTTTAGTGCAGTCAATCATGTGGGCTATCCCGAATGTCGAATTATCTTATCTCAAACCGCCATATACCTGGCAACAAGTCCAAAGAGCAATGCGGCATATCAAGCTATTAATAAAGCTCAATCATTGGTTAAGGATACTGGTGATCTATCCATACCCTTGAGCCTACGCAACGCCCCTACTAAACTCATGAAGGACTTGGACTATGGTAAAGGATACCCTTATGCTCATGATTTTCCGAAAAACTTTACCATTCATGAGTTTCTTCCTGAGAAAATAGCAAATACAGTGCTTTACGAACCTGGCAATAACCCTGCAGAGGATAAAGCACGTCAACACTTAAAAGCACTTTGGAAAGAAAAGTATGGTTATTGAACTAGTCTAAAATAATCAATTGAACTTTTTCAATTTTTTGTTCGGCAGCTTCCAATATTTTAATTTCAAATCGGCCGATAATAAATATTTCACCTGTTGGTGGTATCTCTTCTATATTGGCTAAGATGAAACCACTTAGCGTTTCGTATTCGCCCTCAGGAATATCAAGGTCATATTTTTCGTTAAGGTAATCTACTTCAAGTTTGGCATTTAGAATCAACTGACCTCCGTTAGTCACCAATTCATTATCCTCTACATCGTCGTGTTCGTCTTCAATTTCGCCAAAAATTTCTTCCATAATGTCCTCCACCGTAATGATGCCAGCTGTTCCACCGTATTCATCAACAACTAGAGCAATGCTTCGTTGAGATTTGGAAAACTCATTAAGCATTTCATTGGCACTTTTGGATTCATTGGTAATGAGAATAGGCAGGAGAACCGACTGAATAGTATGCGGCTTTTTGTGTAAATCTAAGTGGTGAACATATCCGATAATGTGATCAATATTTTCTTTAAATACTAAAATTTTAGAATGTCTTGACTCAATGAATAATTCTTCGAGTTCTTCGATTGAACTTTCGATGTCTATGGCATTAATATCTGTTCGAGGCACCAGGCAATCTCGAACTTCAACATTTCCAAAATCTAATGCATTTTTGAGGATCTCGGTATCGACTTCAGGTTCTTCGCCATCGGGAGGAATGTGTGAAGATTGTGAGATGAAATGATCCAAATCAATCTTGCTAAAAGCAGGTGATTTTTCTAGAAACTCCATTTTAAAAATTTTGGACAATACCACGTTGCTCAACCATATGACAAACTGGACAATAGGCCACAAAATAACATAAAACACTTGAAATGGATAAACTAAAACACGCAATATCCCACTAGGGTTGAGTCTAAACAAGGCTTTAGGCAAGAATTCTGCTGTTAACAATACAATGCCAGTAGAAATAAAGGTTGCCAAAATTAAGGCTGGGAATGACCCTAAATATGCGAATTGAGGTCTAAATAATTCTTCCATGGTTACTCCATATACGACCAAAGCAATATTATTACCAACAAGGATAGTACTGATAAATTTGGAAGGTGATTTGATGTAGTTTGAACACAACTTTGCCCAGTGTTTCCCTTGATTACTTTTAAGTTCGATGCGAAGCTTATTCACAGAAATAAATGCAATCTCAAGACCTGAAAAAAATGCTGATAATAACAGCATCAGAATTACTAGCGAAATGGATGTCATGTATTAACAAATACAAAGATAAACCATATCTCAATACTTCTTTAGAGTTTTTGTAACACGTTAAAATAAGCCTTAATTTCGTGGTAAAACTTATCAAACCTATGAGAAATAAAGATCAACTATTTTGGATGATAATCGTCATACTTGTCATACCATTCTCCAGCTGTAAGGAAGATGAATGTGATGTGTGTTATCTTGAAACGACAGAAGTTATTGAGCTGCAAACAGAATTTGGCAATATCTACCTTCAACTTTTTGAAGAAACTCCATTTCATTACAGCAACTTTGATAGTCTTGTTCGAACTCAATATTATGATTCAACAGAATTTCACCGATGTGTAGACAACTTTGTGATTCAAGGGGGTAGCCCTACTAGTAAGGATAATAATAGAAATAACGACGGATCTGGAGGTCCTGGATATACAATACCAGCAGAAATTGATACAACTATTCATAAGCATCAATTTGGGAGTTTGGCTGCGGCAAGACTTGGCAATACAACCAACCCCGAAAGACGATCAAGCGGTTCGCAGTTTTATATCGTTACAGACCCAGACGGAGCTTCGTTTTTAAATGGAGAATACACCGTTTTTGGTAAAGTAGTTTCAGGAATGAACATTGCAAAAATAATTGAAAATCAACCCAAAAACGCTTCAGGGCTTCCTGATAAACGAATTAAAATGTATATCCACTATATTGCACTGACATCCCGAGAACTGACTGAACGAGGTATTGTTTTATAGGAAAAGTTAAAATCCTACACAGAGAAACTTTCCCCGCATCCACATGTTCTGTTGGCATTGGGATTATTAAATTGGAAGCCTTTTCCATTTAAGCCATCTGTAAAATCGAGTTCTGTACCACATAAATACAGAAAGCTCTTCATATCGCAAACAATTTTGTATCCATTGCTTTCGAATTCTTGATCGCCTTCCTGGTTTTCGTTGTCAAAATCCATTTTGTAGCTCAACCCAGAACATCCGCCTCCAACTACTGAAACTCGAATAAAATACTCCTTATTAAGCCCTTCAGTTTCCATGAGACTATTGACTTGTTGAGCAGCTCTTTCTGATACTGTAATCATGCTTATGGGGTTTAATAATGTTTTTTATTATCCTCAATAGGGTCTAATCCTTGCTTTTTACGATAATCGTTGATGGCCATTTTAATAGCATCCTCAGCAAGCACCGAACAGTGAATCTTGACAGGAGGCAAAGCCAACTCTTCTACAATTTCCATATTGTCAATTTTCATTGCAGAATCTACGGTTTTTCCCTTAAGCCACTCGGTAGCTAATGATGATGAGGCAATTGCTGAACCACAACCAAAGGTTTTGAATTTAGCATCTTTGATTATTCCAGTAGCATCGTCAACATCAATCTGCAAACGCATCACGTCTCCACATTCGGGTGCCCCTACAAGTCCTGTACCTACATTTTGGGAACCTTTGTCTAAGGTGCCAATGTTTCTCGGGTTTTGGTAATGATCAATTACTTTTTCTGAATATGCCATATCGTTTAATTCTTTTTCTTAGTTTAATGTTCTGCCCATTCGATGGTTTTTAAATCTATACCATCTTGAAACATTTCCCAGAGTGGGCTCATCTCTCGGAGTTTATTTACTGCTGTCTTTACGTGGTCAATAGCAAAATCTATTTCTTCATCGGTTGTAAATCTTCCCAATCCAAATCGCAATGAGGAATGAGCTAGCTCGTCGTCTAATCCTAACGATTTGAGCACGTAACTTGGTTCTAACGATGCACTTGTACATGCACTTCCGCTAGATACCGCAATATCTTTAGTCCCCATCATAAGACCTTCACCCTCCACAAATTTAAATGAAATATTAGCTACATGCGGGAGACGATGTGCCGGATTTCCGTTCACATATGCTTCTTCGATAGTAAGCAATTCTTTTTCGAGTCTGTCTCGCATAGCACTGAGTCTAACCGCTTCTTGTTCCATCTCTAGCTCACATAGTTCGCATGCTTTTCCGAATCCTACGATGCCTGGCACATTCAGCGTACCACTTCGCATTCCGCGTTCGTGTCCTCCACCATCCATTTGACTAGTTACTTTTACTCGCGGGTTTTTTCTACGAACATACAATGCTCCTACTCCTTTAGGTCCATACATTTTGTGAGCTGTAAAACTCATCAAGTCAATTCCGTCTGCCAATACATCCACCGGTATTTTCCCTACAGCTTGAGTAGCATCTGTATGAAAAAGTATGCCGTTCTTTTTGGCAATTGTTGAAATAGCACTAATGTCTTGGACTACCCCAATCTCATTATTGCCATACATAATGGTGATCAAAATGGTTTGATCGGTTATGGCTGCTTCCAATTCGTTATGATTGATAAGTCCGTCTTCATCGGGAGATAGGTAGGTTACTTTTGCCCCCATTTTTTCAACTTTTTTACACGCATCTAAAACTGCCTTATGTTCTGTAGTTACGGTGATAATGTGGTTGCCTTGCGAACCATACATTTCAAAGGCTCCTTTAATAGCTAGGTTGTTGGCTTCGGTAGCTCCTGAAGTGAAGATAATTTCTTTAGAAGTACTTCCAATCAAATGAGCTACCTGCTCACGTGCTTCATCTACCGCTTTTTCTGCATTCCAGCCAAAACTATGATTTCTACTTGCTGCATTACCGAATTTTTCATTGAAAAAAGGCAACATCGACTCCAATACCCGTGGATCCATAGGTGTCGTCGAATTGTTATCGAGATAAATGGGTAAATTCATAATTTCTTTCTATTATTTAGATGTATTCTAATTGCAAATATAACGCGTAGTTTTCAATTATGTTTGATGTTTTTTTTTGGTTTTTCCTTCATACTTAGTCATTGTCTGTTGTTATTTAGAGGAGAACATCTACACCTTACCACAAGTACCCAATTCATTCAAGTGCAATTTGTGAGACACAGATTTGACTATTAAAGTATACATATCTATGGGTTAATAATATCATATTTTTGCATATGCAAAAAATTGAGCATATTGGTATCGCTGTAAAGAATCTGGAAGAAAGCAACCTAAGGTTTGCTAAACTGCTAAACACCACTCACTATAAAACGGAAAAAGTCTCAAGCGAGGGTGTCTTGACATCTTTTTTTCAATTGGGTGATATGAAAATTGAACTCCTACAAGCAATAAATGAGTCCAGTCCTATCCATCGGTTTATTGAATCGAAAGGAGAAGGTATCCACCACATTGCATTTGCAGTAGAAAATGTGAATGCCGAATTAAAGCGTCTGAAAGATGCTGGATTTGATGCTATTCATGATACCCCAAAACAAGGGGCTGATAATAAAATCATTGCATTCTTACACCCCAAGTCTACCCATGGTGTGCTAACAGAAATATGTTCCGAACAATCCTAACTTTTTATAAGTTTGTATATTACAAAATGCTAACTGACCTTTAATCCACTATGTTATCTGCTAAAAATATCCAATTGATTCTGGGCTTTCTAGGGCTAATCCTACTTGGATACATCTTGTGGAATGTTCGCCTGATAATTTATTCGTTCTTTGCTGCGACCATATTAGCTTTTATTGCTCGTCCGCTTATGAGTCTGCTGGGTGCAGTTCGTATCAAACAATGGCAGTTGCCCAATGCCCTTCGTGCAGGGCTTGTACTAGCTCTTATTATTGGTGTAGTAACAGGCATTATTCGTTTTATGGCTCCTATCGTAGTGCATCAAGCTGATATTTTATCCCAAATCGATACAAACGGCATACTCCTTCGTATCCAAACTGAATTATCTAATCTCCCAAGTTGGCTAGTGTCAGATACGGATGTTTCTTCAATGATTCAAGAGGAAGTGAACCAATTGATTGATATAAGTGATGTAGGATCATACATCATTAGTATTCTGGGTGGTATATCAAGTACGCTGATTAGTCTATTTTCTGTATTTTTTATCAGTTTTTTCTTGCTCAAAGACGGTCAAATTATGGATCAGATAATTGCAAGTATTTCTCCTGAAAAATACTTAAACAAGGTGAATACCATTGTGATGGAGACTAAAGATTTATTGTCTCGGTATTTTATCGGTGTACTGGCTCAAATAACCGTAATTATTCTGGTTATTTCAATTGGACTTTCTATCCTAGGTGTGCAAAATGCTCTGCTTATTGGTGTGATTGCCGGTGTATTTAATATCATTCCCTACATTGGCCCTCTCATGGGTGCAGGAATAGGACTTTTGTTAGCAGCGACTTCGCAATTGGAAGTTAGTCCAGATGCTGCTCTTTTCGGTTTTTTGATGTCTGCTATCATTCCATTTGTAGTGGCTCAGTTGCTCGATAATTTTCTCCTTCAACCTTTGATTTTCTCTAAAAGTGTAAAAGCCCACCCTTTGGAAATTTTTATGGTTATTCTCGCTGCAGGTTCGTTGGGAGGTATCATGGGCATGATAGTAGCCGTACCTACTTATTCGTTTGTTCGAATTATCGCTAAAGAATTTTTTAACGGTTATAAAATTGTACAAGGACTGACGAAAGATTTGTAGGGTTATTATATCAGCTAGAAGCTGACACTTACAATATTTCTTGCAGCTAGCACAATCCGTTCTATAAATATGTTTGAAGGATTATCTTTGCCTAGTGAAACGATTAATTTCTTCTACCCCATTCTTAATTTGTTTGTCTGTGTCTAGTTGGGTTACTGCACAGACTTATAAAAGTCAAAGTTGGTCTGGGAATATCTACCTTGGTGCCAGTAACATGATGAGCGATTTAGGAGGAAGCAACTTTATAGGTAGTCGCGGTATTTTTGACTGGGATGCTAAAGCTACTCGTCCTGCTATCGGTGCAGGCATAGCTGTTCATATGGGGGGTGTATCCTTAGCAACAAATTTTTTTGTTACCCATCTTGCTGGAAATGACAAATACTCTAAACAAGAATTTCAGGTAGACCGAAACTTAAGTGTTCGCACCAACTTGGTAGAGGCAGATCTCTTGCTAGAATATCGTCCATGGAGTCGAAATAAGGGTTTTAATCGTTTTTATCTCTACAGCGGTATCGGTGCTATTTATTTTCAACCCAAGGCTGAATATCAAGGGGATTGGCACAAACTTCGCGAATTGGGTACGGAAGGGCAGTTTTTGGAGGATGGTTCGGGACCTTACGATGACCTTTCTATCGTCATCCCCTATGGACTCGGTTATAAATTCCGACTGGCAAAAAGCACCTCGTTGATTCTGGATTTAGGATTTCGAAAAACCTTTACTGACTACCTCGATGATGTGAGTACCGACTATGCTGATCCTATTCTTATCGGAAATGAAAAAGGTGATATTGCACGAGAATTATCAAATCGTTCGCAAACAGCAAAGGCAATTGGTAATGAACGAGGCAATAACGATAAAACCGACAACTATCACATCTTATCCATCAAGTTTGAATATCTTTTTGGCGGCAAATCCGGCGATGGTTGCTACTATAATCGTAATCCCCCCAAGACACGCAGTACTCGCATCAACCAGCGTCGAATGTTTTTGAAATAGTCCTATCCGCTATATTCATTCATAGCTCCTGTCAATCCTTTAATTATCCAAGATTCAATAGCCTTGCATGCTCGATCTTTTTGAAGTGCTACTTCAATGGTTTCTCTCTCATTCCATTTTCCTAGAACAAATTCTACTTGTCGTCCTCTTGGGAAATCACCTTTGGCACCAAAACGAATACGATGATATTGGTCTGTACCTAATTGCAGTTGGATATCTTTTAGGCCATTGTGTCCTCCAGTACTCCCCTTGCCTCGTATCCTAAGTTTGCCTAAATCAATGGAAATATCGTCGGTAATTACTATGAAATTTTTGGGTGCGATACGTTCTATCTTCATCCAATGTCTTACAGCTTTGCCACTGAGGTTCATGTATGTAGTTGGTTTGATGCAGACTACCTGTTTCCCCCTGAATTTGAATTTAGCCATATTAGCTAATCTCCCATTACTCCATTCTGCTTCATTTTGCTTCACCCATTGATCCAATACCTCAAAACCGATATTGTGCCTAGTTAGGTTATACTCCGGTCCAATGTTCCCTAGTCCAACTACTAAAAATTTCATTGGTACTGGAGTTGAGGGCTTGAAGAGCGATGTAATTGATTGAATCCAATTGGACATTGTTTGAACATTGATTTAATTGATAGCTTCTATGTGTGTTTTGGACGCTTTGGAAGCGGGATACAAAGATATGGTTGTTCCTAAGAAAACGATTGTTAAAATAGTCAGTAAAATATCACTCCACAATAACTCAACCGGATAAGCCGACACAATAGCATTTTCCATACTAAACCATTCAAAAAATTGTTGGGACCATACTAATAGGATTGAACATAAGATTCCTATTCCTCCTCCAATGAGAGAGATATAAATTCCTTGCCACAAAAACACACGAAATAATGTCCCATCTTCAGCACCCATGCTTTTGAGTACCCCAATATCTTTTTTCTTATCAATTACCAGCATGATTAAGGATCCAAAAATATTAAACGAAGAAATAAATAATACCAATGATAAAATTGCATAAGTAAACCACTTCTCACTACTAAAAATTTTGTAAAGAACTTCATTAAGCTCTCTTCGGGTTTTAATCTCCCATTGTCCCCCTAGCGATTCAATTAATTTTTCCTTAGCTTTAATTGGATCTTCTTCTGCCTTCAGGTTAAGTTCTAATGCACTAATAGAATTAGGGTACAACAAGAGTTTTTGAGCAAAGTCTAAGCGAGTTATGAATACCTCATTATCTACCTCTTCATGAACCATAAATGTTCCGCTCGAACGGAGATATTGAGTGCTGAGAGAGGCACTAGGGTTTATGGCATTGTACTCCACATCTCTTCTAGGAACAAATACCGTGACCAACTCAGGACTTCCTGGAAATAAATTGAGTTTCTGAGCAAGTCCTGCACCGAAAACTCCAAAATTTTTGAGGGAATCTCCCAAATAAAATTCTCCCAATACTACGAGAGAATCAAGTGTACCATGTGGAGTATTCGGTTCAATTCCTTTGATGCGGGCTATCTCCTGATGCTGGTCATATTTAATCACCACTTTTTCTTCAAGTACAGGAGTAAAGTAGGCGATTTCTTCCAACTTATTTAGTTGATTACTTATTTGCGAATCCAAGACAAATGTCTTTTTACCTTTTGCTGTAATTTTAATGTCTGGATCGTAATTATTGATCATACCTTCCACGATATTTTCAAAACCATTGAAAGTAGATAATACAATAATCATGGCAAAAGATCCCACTCCAAAGCCCAACATGGCAATAGCCGTAATTATATTAATGGCATTGATTTTCTTTTTAGAAAAAAGATAACGGTATGAAATAAACAGGGAGAGTCTCACTGCTAAGGTTTATAAGTTATCAAGAAGTGAATTGATCCGTTCGGCGTGATCCATAGTCGTATCCAAATAGAAATTTAACTCGGGTATTTTACGGACTCGCTTTCCGATTACTTGGGCTAGTTCTTGTCGAATCTCCTTGTTATGAAACTCGATGGTATATAAACTTTTATCTTTGTCTTTGGAGTTAAGTATACTAATATATACCTTAGCTAAACCTAAGTCTGCAGTGGCTTTTACCTCTACAATAGTAACTAACTCGTTCGGAAGTATACGGCGGCAAACACGCGACAGAATCGGAGCCAAATCACGTTGAACGGCTCTAGATATTTTCTCTGTTCGAATGCTCATTACCGGAGCGTAAACTCAGTAGATCCCATTTTATGATTTTGACTGAATGCGTTTACAGTATATTTCCCAACGGTCATACCATCAGTCTTTGGAAAAGCGAATGATACAATTTCATTTTTGTTTTGGAAATTCACCCCTTTTTTGACTGTATACATTCGATCGCCTCCATCAAAACTGAAAGTACCTGAAGAATTGTTATCGCTATGGAGCGTGCTTTTATTAGGAGTAATGACTTGAAAATACAGGGTTTTTTCTCCTTTTACTACCAAATCGTTATTGCCTAAAATACATGACACCTCAATTTTTTCGAGTTTAGAGAGTTTATCTGTTGCTTTGTAGTCACCAATAAGAGCATTTCGCAAAGGAATAGCTACCAACGACTTTAAAAATATTCGAGAACCTACTTCGACTTTTTTAGCCAATTCTGTATTTTGAGAACGAATTTCATGGTTAATCTCACGCTCAGCATCAATCTGCTTTTGCATTACATAATTTTCATCTTTCAAATATTGATTTTGAGTAGATAGTTTCTCAATTTCTGCTTTGAGCTGAGATACTTGATCTTTAAAAGAAGTAATCTGTTTGGTGGCACTAGCCAACTCTGCTTGAGTAACTTTCCCTTTTGATAGCAAACTACGAATTTGAGATACTTTTTTCTGAATTTCTGAATTCCTCAACTGAATAACAGAATCTAGTTTGGCATTTTGACCAGACTTGAGCTCTAAGTTTATTCTCAACTCTTCTTCGATATTTTTTAAATCATCAAGCTCTTGCGTGGTATCTACTAATTCTGTTTGGGAATTTTGCAATTGATTGTTCTTAGTTACCAATTGATAGATTAATCCTACGTTCAGCAGAACTAATGCAAATATCATCAGAAATAAGAGTTTTTTACTTCGTTTATCGTTGGATTGTAAACTCATGGAATAATGTTTATGGCTTTGTATTCAACAAAATAACAGATTATGTTGTTGAATACAAATTAATTTTTCTGAATTAACGATGGATCACTGGTTTTGTTGCTTAATTAAATTCAATGCACTTCCTGCTTTAAACCATTCTATTTGAGTGTCATTGTAGGTATGATTAACATCAAATATATCCATGCTCCCATCAGCATGGTTAAGCTGAATTTTAAGAGGTACACCTGGCATGAATTGATCCAACCCAAGAATGTCTATTGTATCTGTTTCTTGGATCTTGTCATAATCAGCTGGATTGGCAAATGTCAATCCAAGCATGCCTTGTTTTTTAAGGTTTGTTTCGTGTATACGAGCAAATGATTTAACTACAACAGCTCTCACACCCAAGTGTCTGGGCTCCATGGCTGCATGTTCACGGCTACTACCCTCACCATAGTTTTCTTCACCAAAAACAATGGAAAAGTCCCCACTTGCTTTGATGGCTCTTGCTACTTTAGGAACTCCATCGTATGAGTTAGTGTAGGGGTTAAGAACAGTGTCTGCCTTTTCGTTGAATGCATTGATGGCACCTATCAGACAGTTATTTGAAATATTATCTAAGTGTCCTCTGTAAGTCAACCAAGGACCTGCCATAGAGATATGGTCTGTGGTGCATTTTCCTTTGGTTTTAATTAACAATTTTAGTCCATGAAGGTTCTCGCCATTCCATGGCTGAAATCCAGCTAGGAGTTGTAATCGTTTGGATGATGGATCTACTTTTACTTCCAAACCCGATCCATCTTCTAGCGGTGCTAAATAGCCATTGTCCTCTACACCAAAACCTTGCGGTGGCAGTTCATATCCTGTGGGCTCATCTAGCATCACTTCATCACCATTAGCATTAGTTAGTGTGTCAGTAGCTGGATTAAAATCTAATCTTCCTGAAATGGCAATAGCTGCAACAATCTCTGGTGAGGCCACAAACGCATGTGTTTGTGGATTCCCGTCCGCACGCTTACTAAAATTTCTATTAAACGAATGAATAATTGAATTTTTAGGTGCATTAATTGGGTCATTATAACGTGCCCACTGTCCGATACATGGTCCACATGCATTAGTAAAAATAGTCGCATCTAAATTCTCAAAAATATCCAACAACCCATCTCTGTCAGCTGTATATCTTACGGTTTCAGAACCGGGATTGATTCCAAATTGTGCCTTGGTTTTCAATTTTTTGTCGACTGCTTGTTTTGCAATTGAAGCCGCTCTACTCAGGTCCTCATAAGATGAATTGGTACATGAACCAATAAGCCCCCATTCTACATCTAATGGCCATCCATTAGCATCTGCTTTAGATTTGATGTCTCCTACTTTGGTATCTAAGTCCGGTGTAAAAGGCCCATTTATATGAGGCTTAAGCTCGGATAAGTTAATTTCAATCACTTGATCAAAGTATTGGTCTGGATTAGCATATACTTCATCATCTCCTGTTAAGTGATCTTTCACTTGATTTGCTAATTCAGCTACTTCAGTTCTTCCAGTAGCTTTTAAGTAACGTTCCATACTCTCATCGTAACCAAAAGTTGAGGTCGTAGCTCCTATTTCTGCTCCCATGTTACAAATAGTTCCTTTACCTGTACAAGAAAGTGATTTTGCTCCTTCACCAAAATATTCAACAATCGCACCAGTCCCCCCCTTAACCGTGAGGATACCTGCTACTTTTAATATAACATCTTTAGGTGCAGACCATCCGCTTAGTTTGCCTGTCAACTTTATACCTATAAGTTTAGGAAATTTTAATTCCCATGGCATCCCTGCCATTACGTCTACGGCATCCGCCCCACCCACACCTATCGCTACCATGCCAAGCCCTCCTGCATTGACTGTGTGAGAATCTGTACCTATCATCATCCCACCCGGAAATGCATAATTTTCAAGTACCACTTGATGGATGATTCCAGCTCCGGGTTTCCAAAAACCAATACCATATTTGTTAGATACTGACTCTAAAAAATTAAAGACTTCGTTGCTTGAATTTAAGGCATTTTGTAAATCCTCATCGGCACCAATTTTTGCCTGAATCAAGTGATCACAGTGAACTGTTGTTGGCACTGCTACCTTGGATTTTCCTGCCTGCATGAATTGCAACAAAGCCATTTGGGCTGTCGCATCTTGACACGCAATTCGATCTGGGGCAAAATCAACATAATCGCTACCTCTAGTAAATGCTGTTTTGGCATGTCCATCCCATAGGTGACTATATAATATTTTTTCAGAAAGTGTCAATGGTCTATTAAGCACTGATCGAGCAGTCGACACTTTTTCAGATAAATTTTGATACGTTTTTTTGATTAAATCTATGTCAAATACTTGGTCTTTCATTGGGCGGGCAAAGATAAACTAAAGTCTGTTAACCTTTTATACTATTTAAGGTAATTTGATAATTTGGTCTAGAAATAAATAGATTACCTAGAGCTGAAAAAGAATTTTTTCAGTAAATATTTCCTCGCCTTTCATAAAGATTTTGCAAACGTTCATTCCTCTGAGAGCATTAAGTCCAGATATCGTTTGTGAAGAAACAGATTCTAATTTAGATTGAAATACCATTTGTCCTAACAAATTGGTGATTTCGATATGGTAGTCGGCTTCTTCATCTAAATCGGCCAAGGTCACCGTCAAATTTTCTACCACTGGGTTAGGGTAAAGCGATGTGGATTTAGCAGGTTCAGGCGGAGGTGCAGGGTATCGAACCGAAGCTATACCAGACCTGAACAAAGTCAGATTTGAACGCATCTGCCCCACTTGTTGTTCCGTGAACATATTTTGGCAATCGCCATCGGAATAATCCATATAGTTTTCGATCATATCTGGCAAATCGCCTGGATTATTAATGCACGAATTCTGACCAAGACTACAACCATTGCTAGCAGCCCTACTATTGGGCGTATCATCCATATAATCGTCTACATTACACCCTTGATTTCTTGAACCATCTCCCCAAATATGACGAAGCCCGAGGTAATGACCAACTTCATGCACTAGTGTCTTTGATCCTGTAGAAAGTGATAATGGATTATTTTTACCTACTACCTTGTAATGAATAACCACCCCTTGTTTGTTTTTAGTGGTGAATGAATTTGAGCCCCAATTATCAGCATTTGTAGGTGGATAGGCATAGCCTAACAAGGCATCAAAACCGCTCACCGACAAATCACAAACCCAAATATTTAAATATCGATCTGGATCCCAAATCTGACTGCCGTATAGTGATTCCTTTACACGGTCAGCATTGGTTAAGTTTATTGGAAATTGTCCAAAAGTTGGTATAGGGGTAGACTTTCTAATAATACCACGTGTGGGATTCCCGTCTGGATCTAATTTTGCTAATTCAAATTCAATCCCTGCGTCTGCGGCAACGGGCAAAAAAATTGCCCGGGTATCGATTGTATCTGGATTTTGTCGTCGGAAACATTCATTCAATTCTTCTATCTGTGAGAAAATATAGTCCTCATCTAAGTTTTCAAGAGAATTATTGTAAACCACATGAAAAACAATTTGAATGGTATAAATCGTATCCTTCTTCTTTTTGAATTTGATATTTGAAAATCGTTTTGATTCAAAAAAAGTTTCTTCTATATTTTTTTGGGTCCCCGCTTGTTGTTGTTCAAGGTATTTTATATACTCATTTGTGGCACACGGCAGAGTTTGATTTTGAGCTGATAAACTACCCCATATCAAAACAAATGGTATCAGAAAAAATCCTTTATTAATCATTCGATATCAAATTTAAGATAGATTTTGTCTTCAATTGTAACGTTTGTGTAAATAGTTGGTTTTTAATTGCCTTTAAAACGGGGTTTACGCTTCTCTAAAAAGGCAGTGACGCCCTCATTAAAGTCCGTAGTATTACCTGCTAATTCTTGAAAATTTGTTTCGTATTCAAGAACATCACTTAAGGAAGATTGCATCGAATCATTCAGCATCTTTTTCATCATACCTATGGCTTTTGTTGGAGCATTGGCATAGTACAATGCTATTTTTTGAACCTCATCATCCAAGTTTTCAGTAGATACACATCGATTAATCATACCCCAATCATAGGCTTGTTCAGCAGTCAATTTATTTCCCGTTGTCGCTAATTCAAAGGCACGAGCACTTCCTACTAAACGAGGCAAAAAATATGATGAACCTGAATCCAACACTAAACCAATACTCACAAACGCTTCAACAAAAGTAGCCTTGGAATCTGCAATAATAAAATCACAAGCTAATGCAAGTGAACACCCTGCTCCCGCTGCTACTCCATTGATTCTTCCAATAATTGGTTTAGGCAATTCTTTCATGAATTGAATCAATGGATTATACCCATTTTTTAGAATAGCAGCAAAATCTACTTTCCCTTCAATATCTTTCAGATCTTGACCTGCACAAAATGCCTTGCCTTCAGCAGTTAGGACTATTACCCGACAATTTTTATCCTCTTTGGCATGATGAAGAGCTTTCAATAGCTCTGCTCGCATTTCGCTATTGAAGGCATTAAATCGATCTTGACGATTTAATGAAATTGTGGCAATACCCGAATTTATGTAATAGTTAATTGTATTGTAATTCATTGTTTTAAAAAAATAAAATGGGTGTAGATGCAAGAAGTCCCGCAGCTATCCCCATGACTAATTGAAAAGGGGTGTGAGCATTTGCCCGCCAACGGACCCAACTCACCAAGAATGTAGTAGTCCCTAATACTGGCAAATAACCCAATCCAGAAAACTGGTAATTAAAGTAAACCATTAGACCGGCACCTAAAATAAAACTCCATACTGCTGAATGCCAGCTTGCCTTTAAATCAATAAAAGCAAAAAAAAGCAAAAGTAGATGCAAGATAGAAGCAGCCAAAAAGAAAACAATATATTCTTGCATCAGAAATATGCTCACTACAGCAAATCCAAAGTTAACCAGTGAATATGCCCTGTAAATTGATCTTCTCTCATCCATAGAAGGATGTTCTAGCTTAATCTTTCGTATATTAATAAAATACGCAAGCGGAAAAGAGATATACATAAAAGCTACCCATACCGCAGCTAATATAAATGTGCCCGTAGTATATTTAGCAATTAAAGGTATATAAACTAATAAGCTAAAAAAAGGTAAAAATATAGGATGAGTTATGATGGCTGTTCCCTTTAGTAAGTGTTTCATACTTATAATTCTTTTCGTAAACGAGCAACGGGTAAATTAAGCTGTTCTCTATATTTGGCAACCGTTCTTCTAGCAATAGGGTAACCCTTTTCATGAAGTATTTTCTTTAACGCTTCATCGGTTAATGGTTTAGACTTATTTTCTGCATCAATAGCATCTTTCAATATTTTTTTAACTTCTCGATTACTAACTTCTGTGCCACTCCCTGTGGTAATCCCTTCCGTAAAAAAGTCTTTTAATAAGAATATTCCAAAATCAGTTTCCACATACTTACTGCTTGCCACCCTTGAAATCGTTGAAATATCCATTTGAATGGCCTCAGCAATATCTTTAAGTATCATTGGTTTTAAATCTGTTACGTCGCCACTGTAAAAAAAATCGTGTTGAATTTCTACAATTTTATTCATGGTCATGAGTAAGGTATTTTGACGCTGTTTTACAGAATCAATAAACCATTTAGCTCCATCAAGTTTTTGTTTAATATATTGAACTGCATCCTTCTGAGATGCCGATTTTTCTTTACTAGCCTCATAGGATTTTAAAGTCTCGCTGTAAGAACGACTAATCTTGAGTTCTGGGGCATTCTTGGAGTTCAAGGAAACATCCAATTTCCCATAGGATTCTTTTACAATAAAGTCAGGAATAATATAGTCTTTGTTAACCGCACCCTCCTCTCCAGATTGAGCAGGTTTTGGATTTAGCTTAGCTATAAAATCCAATGCTTCTTTCAGATAATCTTCTGAAATATCGAATTTTTTAAGAATTCGATCATAATGCTTTTTTGAAAAGTCATTCATCATTTCATGAATGATCTTATGAGCTAGTTTATATACAGGGTTATTCCCAGAAAGTTGTCTTCTCTCAATTTGTAAAAGGATACATTCTTTCAAATCTCTTGCTCCAATTCCTGCTGGTTCAAGACCTTGAATTAAAGTTAGAACACGCTGCAATTCGTCAATAGTAGTTTGAATATTCTGTGTGAATAATAAATCATTTTTTATGGAATTAAGGGGCCTTCTCAAATATCCATCATCGTCTAACGTACCGATAATTTGATCAGCAAGTATTTCATCCTGTTCTGAATTAATAAGTCCAGATATTTGCTCCAAAAGACGCTCTCTAAAGGAAGTAAAATAAACCACTGGCATGGATTCTTTCTCTTCATCGTTAGGATTATAATCACCACTCAATTGGACACCTCCCTCATCGTCACTCATGTAATCGGATATATCCAACTCCTCCTCGGAAGGATAAACTAAATCCTCTGATTCTTCTGAATGAATTTCGTCTTCTTCTTTACCACTTTCTAAGGCTGGATTTTCCAACAACTCTTCATCAACCCGCTCTTGAAAATTCAAAGTATTAAGCTGAAGCAATTTGATGAACTGTATTTGCTGTGGGCTTAGCTTTTGAAGTAGTTTTTGACTGAGTTGTTGTTTTATCATATTCGTGTTTAAAAAGTAAGGATTTGCCTTACTTTTGTACTCCAAATTTAGCACGTTTTCTAGGATAATCAAAATGAATACCAAACAGTTAAAAGACCATGTAGGTCAGGTTATAACTCTAAAAGGATGGGTAGCAAACCGACGAGAAAGTAAAACCGTTGTATTCATCAATTTAAGGGATGGACAAGGGATTTGTCAGTGTATCTTAGGAATGGAAGACCTTGGTGACGAATTGTTTCAAACCGCAAAAACATTAGGGCAAGAGAGCTCGGTTTCCATAACTGGAAAAGTCGTTGAAGATACACGTCAAATTGGAGGTTTTGAACTCCATGCAACGGATTTAAAAGTCTATCAAAATGCAAAAGACTATCCTATTTCGAATAAAGAACACGGTATTGAATTTTTAATTGATCATCGACACCTGTGGTTAAGAAGTAGAAGGCAATGGGCTATCATGCGGATAAGAAATAGCATTACTTATGCAATTCATAATTTCTTCCAAGAACAAGGATTTGTTCAAATGGATGCTCCTATTTTTACTGGTAATGCTGCTGAAGGTACCACCGATTTGTTCGAAACGGATTATTATGGTAAACCTGCCTACCTTACTCAATCCGGCCAGTTGTATGGAGAAGCTATGGCTTTGGCCATGGGTAAGATTTACAGCTTTGGACCTACTTTTAGAGCAGAAAAATCAAAAACTCGACGCCATCTGTCAGAATTTTGGATGATTGAACCTGAGATGGCTTTCTGTGATATTTTCGAAAACATGGATACCATCGAATCATTTCTTCGTAGTGTGGTTCAAGAAGTGCTTGAAAAGTGTCCAGAGGAACTTGAAATTCTAAATAGAGACACCTCAAAATTAGAGACCGTATCTAAAAAATTTCCCCGATTATCCTACGATGAAGCTGTTGAAATATTGAAGGGAAATCAAGATGTAGATGGGCAAAATACATTGCTCACCATCGAACAAGATATAAAAAACAACGCTACTCGAATTGTTGAGATAAAGGAAGATATTGCTCAACGAGAAGCAGCAATTGCTGCTGGCGGCATGAAAAAAGGAGCAATCAATTTTAATCAGAACAAGATTGATACGTTGAAACAAGAGCTCAAACAGGTGGAAGAAGACCAAAGAAACTTACCTCAATGGTTAGAATCTGCACGAAACTTTGAATATGGTAATGACTTCGGAGGAAGCGACGAAACTGTACTTACTCGATTATTTGATTGCCCAATTATGGTCTATGACTGGCCACATGAAATCAAGGCTTTTTATATGAAACGCAACCCAGAAGATCCACGATTTGCTAGAGGAGTGGACGTGCTTGCCCCAGAAGGTTATGGTGAAATTGTTGGAGGAGGAGAACGTGAAACAAGTGAAGAATGGTTGGTTGAAAAAATCAATGAGCACAAACTACCTATGGATGTATTTCAATGGTACTTAGATCTCAGAAGGTATGGTAGTGTTCCTCACAGTGGATTCGGACTTGGACTCGAACGGTTGGTTGCTTGGATATGTAAATTAGACCATGTTCGTGAGACTATTCCATTCCCTCGATACTATGGTAGGCTAGAACCTTAAGAATTATTGTTTTTCCCAAATTAGAAAATCAAAATCAAATTCATTGAATTCACTTTTCTGGAATTCTTGTTTCTCCACACAATGCCAATTATCATAGTTTAGTTTTGGGAAGAAAACATCAGCATCTCGGAAATCGGCCTTCACTTCACTAATATACATGCGATTGACATAGGATAACGATTGACGATAAATTTCTGCCCCACCAATAATAAAAATTTCCCCGTGATGTTCGAGTTTGCTAGCTAAATCCAGTGCTTCATCAAATTTATGGCACACAAAAGCTCCAGGAGCTTGATAAGATTCGCTGCGTGTGATTACAATATTTGAGCGATTTGGCAAAGGCTTTCCGATGGACTCATAACTTTTTCTGCCATGGATAACCACATGATGAGAAGTTAATTTTTTGAAACGTTTAAGATCATCCCGAATCTTCCACAACAAATCGTTGTCTTTACCAATAGCATCATTTTGAGCTTTTGCTACTATAAGAGAAATATCAATCACGGTACAAAGTAAGATTTATTTTTCTAGGAATAAGAGAAGAAAAAACTAAAATTGTTTTAGGCTCAAATCCAAACTCTTAACAGAGTGTGTAAGTGCACCAACCGAAATAAAATCAACACCAGTTTCAGCATAGCTTCTTATACTATTTTCAGTAATTCCGCCACTTGCTTCTGTCTCACATCGGCCATCTACAAGTTTGACCGCCTCTTTCATCTCTTCTGGAGAAAAATTATCAAACATGATTCGGTCAACACCAACATTAAGTACCTCTTTAACCTCCTCTAAGTTGCGTGTTTCCACTTCAATTTTTAGTGACTTGTTGCGATTCTCTAAGTATTTTTTAATCTGTCTAACTCCAGCAGTTATTCCCCCGGCATAATCATTGTGATTGTCTTTGAGCATAACCATATCAAAAAGCCCCATACGATGATTCATTCCTCCTCCAACTACAACTGCGTATTTTTCAAAAATTCGCATTCCTGGTGTCGTTTTCCGAGTATCTAACAATCGAGCATTCGTTCCATCAATAATACCTACCAATCGTTTGGTTAAAGTAGCTATTCCACTCATACGTTGCATAAAGTTAAGTACTAATCGTTCTGCCTGAAGTATACTGTGAATATTCCCACAAACAATAAAAGCTATATCCTCAACTTTCACATGGGTTCCTTCTTCAATATGGGGTTCAAAGACAAGTGTTGAATCAATTCTTTTGAAAATATGTTGGGCAAGGTGAATTCCACAAATCACACCAACGTCTTTGACTAGTAGGCGAGCTTTACCCTGTTCGTTGGCAGGAATGGATCCAAGACTACTATGATCACCATCGCCAATATCTTCTGCTATAGCTAATTCAATTAGTTGAGAGACCTTAGGATTTGCAAAATTCATGGAACAAAAATCTGCATTAATTTTTAGAAATGTTCAATTTGCTTGAATTAGTAACTAGCAATTAATCATCATTTGATTCTTTTTTTCGTTATGCACGCTATTCATAGCTCATTATTATGGAGTTAGACCCTATTTAGGTCTAGAATGTTTAATTTGCACTTGTGCCCAACAATCTTTTTTTTGATTTAGATCATACCCTATGGGATTTTGAAGCCAATGCTGAGGAAACATTGAAAGAACTTTATGAACTTTATCAGGTACAATTCTTGGCACCAGTAAGTTCATTGGAATTCATTAGCATCTACTCAAAGATCAACCACGATTTATGGAAACTATATCGTAATCATCAGATAACAAAAGCGAAACTACGAGTTAAACGCTTTGAAGACACATTTAAAACAATGGGGGTTGAAAGTAAATACATTCCAAAAGATATTGGTGAAAAATACGTTGAAATCTGCCCCACTAAAACTAAATTGATTTCCGGTGCAAGAGAGGTATTAGAATACCTTCAAGAAGATTATCAATTGCATATCATCACCAATGGGTTTGAAGAATCGCAGAACAAGAAACTAAAACACGCCGACTTAAGTCGATACTTCAAAACTGTTACCATTTCTGAACATGTAGGAAAGCAAAAACCTCACCCTCTGGTTTTTGAAATCGCTCTGAAAAATGCTCAAAGTAACTTAAATCATGGTACGTATATCGGGGATAATTTAGAAGCAGATGTAAAAGGAGCTATCAATGCTGGATGGAAGGCTTTTTGGCTAACAAAAGACACCAATGGATATACCAACCCAGACTGTGAGGCAATAAAAGATCTACGTGACTTGAAAAAATTCTTTTAATTGGTTATAAATTCATCATATCCCAAATTTTATCTTTGAGTTGCTGAATTCCTTTGCCCGTAACAGAAGAAATAAATAAGAAATCACAATCTAAATCCATCTCTTCTGTAATTGCTGACTCAAGTTCTTGATCTAGTATATCTGACTTTGTTATTGCTAAGAGACGTTCTTTAAACATCAATTCAGGACTAAATTTTTCGAGTTCTTTGAGAAGGACCTGATAGGTTTTATTGATATCTTGTTCATCTGCAGATATCATGAATAGAAGAGCCGCATTTCGCTCGATATGTCGAAGGAATCGATGACCTAATCCTTTGCCCTCACTTGCACCTTCTATAATACCTGGGATATCCGCCATGATGAACGACTTATAATCTCGGTGTTTTACAATTCCCAAATTAGGTGTCAGTGTAGTAAAAGCATAATCTGCAATTTCTGGTTTTGCTGCAGAAACAACAGATAGCAAAGTAGATTTACCTGCATTTGGCAATCCAACTAGTCCAATGTCAGCAAGCACTTTAAGCTCCAGAATAAACCACTCTTCACGACCAGGTTGCCCTGGTTGAGCGTACTTAGGTGCTTGATTGGTAGCACTTTTAAAATGGGTGTTTCCTAGACCTCCTTTACCCCCAGGTAGCAAGATAAGCTCTTGACCATCTTCAGTAATTTCTCCGATAACTTCATAGGTCTCTGGATGTTTAGCTACTGTTCCCAAAGGAACTTCAACTATTTGATTTTGACCACTCTTTCCTGTCTGGTTCTTTTTCTTTCCTGGAGCTCCATGCTCGCAAAAAATATGTCGTTTATATTTTAGATGCAGGAGTGTCCACAACTGGGCATTCCCTCGAAGGATAATTGATCCGCCTTTACCTCCGTCTCCACCATCTGGACCACCTTTAGCATTTAGATTATCTCTAAAAAAACTATGACTACCCGCTCCTCCATTACCGCTTTTGCCACAAATTTTAACGTAGTCTATAAAGTTTTGATTACTCATGGTAGATTGGTTTGGTTGTTAATCTCAATTATGCCTCATTCGCACCATCTATGGCCTTGCAAAGATTATGGAATATCTCATCGATTGAACCTTTCCCTTGCACTGCTATAAATTTTTCTTTTTGAGCATAAAAATCTGCCAATGGAGATGTTTCTTCATTATAAACCTTGAAACGGTTTCGAATAATAGACTCATCTTGGTCGTCTGGTCTTCCACTGGTTTTACCACGCTCTAGCAATCGATTAACTAACTCATCTTCATCTACTTCCAATGCAATCATACTAGTTACTTCAGTGTTAAAATCCTGCATTACTCGATCTAAATTTTCTCCTTGAGCTATAGTTCGTGGATAACCATCAAAAATGAAACCTTGGTCATTGTTATTTCTTTCAATAAAATCTTTGACCATTCGATTGGTCACCTCATCTGGCACTAATTGTCCCTTATCAATGTAACTTTTTGCAAGGGTTCCAAGCTCGGTTTGATTTTTTATATTGTATCGAAAAACATCTCCTGTCGACAGATGTACTAAGCCATATTTTTCAATTAGTTTAGAACTTTGTGTTCCTTTTCCTGCACCTGGAGGTCCGAATAAGATAATATTTAACATGGTGTTATATCTATCGCAAATGTATAATCTTTATTGAATGATAGCACTCGCTATCTTTTAATGATATCGAATATTTTATTTTTCGTATTAGTCCAAAATAATGTCACATCCTCTGAGATATTTATTCGAAGACAAACACCAACATATACGCCTAGCACCAGTATTGACTTTATAAAAATTGCAATATAAGGATCGTTGATATGCACAAGATAATGGACTAGAATAAATAACATCAAGCTCATTAAAAGGATATAAACCAATGATTTTTGAAACGGATGGATGGCAAATTTTTTGAAAATAAATGTGGTTTTGGCAATATTAAACAAGACAATGGATAAGAAAGTAGCAAATGCAGCACCTGCAATATTGAATAATGGTATAAAAAAGAGGTTCGCCAAAATATTCAATAACCCCAATAATAATAAGGCGTATAAGTTAAATTTGAAGTGTTTTGAGTATCCAATTATCACTTCGTTTACACTTGTAACCATGTCTACCAATTTGGCAAGACCTAAAATTAAGATGACTATTTTGCCTTCGGCATATCTTTCTCCATTAGGAATAATTTGAAAGATACTATCAATATTTACCCAAATTAATAATAACAACAATGCCCCGAATAGAAATAGATTAAGACTTGATTTTTTATAAATACTATGAACATGTTGTATATCATTTTTTACCAAAGATTCTGCTATAATTGGTCCTGAAACAGAAAGCATTGGGAAGGTAACTAAAACCATAAGTCCTGTTAGACTCATTGCAATTGAATAAACCCCAGTTTTGCTAAAACTTAGCATATCTGTAACCATAAAAATATCTAACTTAGTTGCTAGACTACTTCCCAAACTGCTTAGCAGACCAAATCCCGCAAATACAGCAATATTCCTAATTCTATCTTTTGTAAAATAGTTAAACTCAAGATTCAATGAAAAATTTCTCTTAATATACAGGTAAAAAATCACTCCAAATGCAGCTACTATATATACGAACACTACACTATAAAGGATACTGTCAAAGCTCAGGTTAAAATAAAAATAGATTAAAGCACATATTCCTAGACCAACTTTAACCCAAAGTTGTCTAAATAAATTGGGTATTGTGATAAGTCTAAAGTTTGATGAGTAATAATAGAATGAATTGGTAAACATTATGGCAACAAAAAGTAAAAAAATATACCAAAAGTTATCTTGAAATTCTGAAGGCCACCACTGATATGTCAGTCCATAAAAACCTAAAAATATTATAATACCACCAAGTAAAACCAACACTATGAAGCCTAAAAATCCGTGATGCTTGCTTTTATCGTCTTTAAAATCAGGAAAAAATCGAACAATTACATTAGTAATCCCTAGGCTAAAAAATCCAGCAAGCACCAAACCCGCCTCCTGCACATATCTAAACCTTCCTAACTCTGCTGCATCAAAACACAAAGTATATATAAAAAAGGTATTAAGAACGCCAACAACTGCAGCGATATATCCTACAGTGCTTGATTTTAATGTTTGCCTAGCTATTATCCCCATACTTAATTCAACTATTATATATTTTATGAATAACTTGTGTTAAACCAAATTAATTATCACCAACATATTATTTTAAATACTCATAATTTATTATGTAAAATGAATCGTTATACAAAATACCTCAAACTCATGTATTACTTCAAAATAAACCTATAAACAATATAAACAATACTCCTTACCTTTAAATATTTCATCTGAAAATTCTTAAACGTAAAATAAATAGAAGAAAACTATAGTTTTGTGCATATGAAGGTTAAAAACATCCCAATTGTTGGTCCGACCTTAAGTCGATTAGCATCTCAATTGTATACTAAGTTCTACTTTCAAAACTCTGGTGACTATTGGGAAAAAAGATATAAAAATGGCGGGAACTCTGGTTCTGGTTCGTATAATCAATTAGCTAAATTTAAGGCTGATATATTGAATTTATTTGTTAAAGAAAACAAAATAAACTCAGTTGTGGAATTAGGTTGCGGTGACGCAAACCAACTGAAGCTATTAAAGTATCCTAAATACACAGGATATGATATTAGCAAGACTGTTTTAGGAACCTGTTCTAAAACATTTGCTAACGATGAATCAAAGCAATTTGATCATATATCTAATTTTAATCCTCAAAAAACTGATCTTATTCTAAGTATAGATGTCATTTATCATCTGGTCGAGGATGACATTTTTGAGGATCACATGAAAAAATTATTTAATAATAACCATAAAAATGTGATTATTTATTCATCCAATTTGGATGAGAACTATGAAAATAAAGAAATAAAACATGTCAGACATCGTAAATTCACAAATTGGGTAGAAAAAAATGCAAAAGATTTCAAGCTAGATAAATTCATTAAAAATAAGCACCCATTTGCAGGAGATAAAATAACTGGATCTTTAGCTGACTTCTATTTCTATTCACAAATTTAAATAATTGAAAAAACCTTATCATATTGTTCATCTTCCAAGAGCCTACCCCTCAGATATAGCACCTATTTCTGGTATATTTTTCAAAGAACAATTAGCTGCCATTTCACAAAATGAAATTAACATTAAACTAGGAGTCATTACTATCATACAAAAGCCTATTCTAAAAAAAATATTCTTTAGAAATAGTCATCTTTTGTTCTCTACTCACAAAAATGTAAGCGGTAACATTATCACATGGATAAAATATTTATTCACTATTCCTTTACCATACAGAATAAAGCGTCAATACGTTAACTACAGACTATATCTAGTTTTCAGAAAATATGTATCTTGTTATGGCAAGCCAAACTTAATTCACTTACAGACCTACGAATTGGGGGCTGTTGCTCTTAAAATTTTAAAAAAATATAACATCCCTTACATTGTAACAGAGCACTCATCAAATTTATATAATGATAAAACTAGACTTACTCACGATTTTTTAAAAAAAATATATCTGAAGAGCAGTTATAATATTGCTGTTAGTCTTTTCTTTTCTAACTATTTAACAAATAAGTTTGGGGTACCATTCACTCCTATACCCAATATTGTTGACACTAATAAATTTACTCTAAAGCCTGAAAGTAGATCCTCTAAAATCAATCTTCTGCACGTTGCTCATTGTGTTAAAATAAAGCAGCAAAAATTATTAATTCTAGGATTTGCAGAAGCCTTAAAAACAAATAAGTCACTTAAACTTACAATTGTAGGTGATGGACCAGAATTAGAATCGCTTCGGGCACTTGCTAATAAATTAAAAATTGGAGATCGTATTAATTTTAAAGGTAGCCTTGATAATGAAGCAGTAAAAACACAAATGCATCGTGCAGATATTTTCATACTTACCTCTAAAAAAGAAACATTTGGTGTGGTATTAATAGAAGCCTTAGCCGTTGGATTACCTTGCATATCTACTAGATCCGGTGGTCCAGAAGGAATTATATCGAACGAAACACTTGGTCTAATTTGCGACCACAATTCGGAAGATCTTGGTCGGGCTATTATAACAGCATCCAAGAAAAAATATGACCCTGTAAAAATACGTCAACATGTTGTCTCAAAATACTCCTCCACAGTGGTTGCCAATAAAATCACCAATGTGTATAATGATGTTCTATCGTGATAAAATAAATTTGTGTTCAAATATTCTAGTGAAGAATGCCCCTAATCATGCAAAAAAAATCATCAAATCCCGTTTAGATAGAGTCATATACTTTAAATAACTCATCCGCGTGACTTTCACCATCATAATTTTCATGCAGGTATTTTTTTGCATTTTTTCCAAGCCTAGTTCTTGAATCTTTTTCATTAATCATTGAAACGATACATTCCAGATATTCATCTTGGGACTTAAAGACTAGACCACATGCTGCTTGATTAATTAATTTAACTTGAGGAGTACAATTGGAAACAATTAGTGGCTTTTCTGCATACATATATTGAAAAATTTTATTTGCCACTCCAGAATTGTGTTGTTTATTTACATGGAAGGGAGCCAAACAAACATCTACTCTATTGAGCTCTGTTAGAAGGTCTTCGAGGGGAATCCACTTTACATACTCAATATTGTTCCTCACAGAATCTTTAGCAATAAAATTATGAAATCTATTGCTATCAGCACTATCTACGGGACCAATTATTCGAAGCAAGATATTTTGCCCATTCATTAAAATACGTTCAAAGACTTCTAATGTATCAAATATTCCTCTCCTTTCAGCAACTACACCAAAGTAGAAAAAAGTCACTCTATCATCCCTCTGTTTTGTTTTATCTACTTTAAATTTTTTAAACCTTGAAAAATCAACAACATTGGGGAAAACAAATATCTTTCTTGCATCTAATAATGTGTATCTTTCTAATAGACTATCTTTAAAATCATTAGATAAAGTGATAATGTGATCTACCTGAAGTAAGATGTTTTTTTCTTTTTTGGCCCAATTATGAGGTTTTGTAATTAAATTTTTAATTCGACCCTTTGTCCAATTATAAGTCAATATAGTAGCTGGAAAATTTTCGTGTAAATCTAGAACCAATTTAACTGATTTTTGACTCGACTTTATTGCATCGATAGCTGGTGGAGCCATATATAAATCATGAACATGAAGTAATTGAATCCCCTCTTCAATAATAAATTTTTTTATCGCTCTCGCCCAAATCCAATTGTAAAATGGCAACCAACTGGACAATGCAAAAAGTTTATCTTTAATCCATTTTGCCATGTAAATAGACTGCACATCTTTTGACTTAGCAACAGTATTCCTGTCTAGATTTAGGCAAAGAGTCTTCACCTCATATTTGCTACTTAAAATGGATACCTCTTTAAATACTCTTCCGTCATTTATGAAATCATTATCTACAACAAACCCAACCTTCATTAGTGCTCAAAGTTAATCTTTATGAATAAGTTCAAAGAAATTATTTTCATAACAAATTCTATCTCCAAATCCAGCTGCAAGGATTGGATTTAAAATAAATCGCACAATAAACTTAAGCATTCTATCATAAAAAATAAATTTGTAGTATCATCTTTCTTGATGGGTAATAAAAAAATCCTCATAATCACCTATTACTGGCCTCCAAGTGGCGGTGCTGGTGTTCAGCGGTGGTTAAAATTAAGTAACTATCTCTTAAAACTTGGTCACGAGGTTCATGTCATTTATCCTGATAAAAAATATGCAAGCTATATGGTCTTGGATGAGACATTGACCAAAGAAATTGATTCAAGAATTTTTTTACACCCGACCAAGTCTTTGGAACCACTCAAGTGGTATGCTCAACTTTTTGGCAAAAAAAATATCCCCTCGGCAGGTTTTGCGAACATTAACAAAAAGAGTATCATCCAACAATTAATTATCTTTTTGAGAACTCATTTATTTATTCCTGATCCGAGAAAATATTGGAGAATTTATGCGTACTCAGCTGCAAAAAAGATCATAAAACAACATCAAATAAAGAATCTAATTACTTCAAGTCCTCCTCATTCTGTTCAATTAATTGGTAATCGGTTAAAGAGAAATTTTTCTATTCATTGGATTGCTGATTTCAGAGACTTATGGACTGATGTGTACTACTACGAACTTCTAAATCATTCTAGGTTTTCGAATTATTTTGATAGAAGACATGAACGAAAAGTGATCGAAAATGCCGATCATATTGTAACAGCTTCATCTGTGTATGTTCCTTTTTTAAATGATAAATCAAAAAATAACAATCTCGATAAATACACAACCATCCCCAATGGGTATGATGCTATCGATTTTGAAAAATACCAATTAATTGAAAATGATATTTTCACGCTAACGTACACTGGGACTATCAGTGATCAATATAATATCACTCCTTTTTTAGATGCTTTAAGTCAATTTAAAGCAGGCAACCCAAACAACCCATTTTGTCTTCAATTTGTTGGCTCCGTCTATCCCAATCTAAAAGAAGAACTAACCCAACGAAACCTGATTGGGAATACAAAATTCAGCCCATATGTTCCTCATTCTGAAAGTATTAAATTTTTAGAAAAAGCATCGGCACTCCTGGTCTTTGGACCATTAAACCGACATGGAAAAGAGGGAGGTATTCCCGCCAAAGTATATGAATACCTTGCAGCCAGAAAGCCCATCATTTATGTGGGTAAAAAAGATGGATTTGTGGCAGAAATCATCCATCAAACAGCTAGCGGATTAGCCCATGATAACAACATAGTAGATATTCAAAATCACATCACCGACTTATACCAAAAATGGGAGTCGAATAATGGTATACTACCTAATAACGCCAAAATAACAGAGTACAGTCGTGAGAGTCAAGCAAAAACATTTGCAAATCTTCTCCAATAAATTGAGCTACAACATAGGGATACTCTCCAAACTAATTCTATTTTTGAGGTATCTCAAATTATATGAAAGTTTTTATTCGTAAATACAGTCAACACATCCTAGCTATTTTACTAATTGCTATTTTGTCGGCTTTGTTTGTGCCTAATAATTTTAAAAATAAGGCACCCAAACAAAGTGATATTGTTCAATACAGAGGAGCTGCAAGTGAAATTAAGCAGTACCAAGAATCCGGTGAAAATATCTTGTGGACGAATGCTCTTTTTGCAGGGATGCCTACCTATGTAATTAGCCTTCCAAGTAAGTCAACTATTATTAAACACCTGAAAATTCCAAGTTATCCTAGGGTATGGGCACAACTATTTTTATATATCTTTTGTAGTTTCATTATGCTTCTTGCTTTTAAGGTAAGACCTTGGCTTGCATTAATTGGTGCTATTGGCATCGGAATGGCAACAGAAAATCTAACCATTTTAGCCGTAGGACACAATACAAAAGCAAGAGCCATTGGGTATCTCCCATTAGTAATTGCTGGCATGCAATACATCTTTAATAAAAGGTATTTAGTAGGACTTACATTCCTTGCAACTGGATTTGGATTAGAACTCCAAGCTAACCATGTTCAAATCACCTACTATGGTGGGTTTATGGTTGTTTTATATGTCCTTTTTCATGCATATCCCTATTTCAAAGAAAATCAGTTTAAATCATTTTTTGTAGCATGTGGCATTGCTGTTCTTGGAGCAGGTATTGGGCTTGGAGCAAATAGCTTAAACATCCTTTTACTCAAAGAATATGCTACAGAATCTATTCGAGGTAAAAGTGAACTAACCATAAATAAAAACAATAAATCTAACGCTGACAAACAGGATGGACTAACTCAAGATTATGTATTTTCATACAGTAATGGTTGGTCGGACATAGGGGCCACTATCATACCAAATTATAGTGGTGGTGATTCTGATAAACTTGGACTTTACTATGGTCAAATCGGAAGTACATCAGGTCCTAAATACATAGGTGTCACCATATTCATTTTGATGATTCTTGGTTTAGTTTTAATCCGCGGACCTCAAAAATGGTGGCTATTATCCGTAATAGTAGTTACCTTAATACTGTCAATGGGAGGAAATCATTTTACAGGAATTAATCAATTCATGTACAATCATTTCCCGCTTTACAACAAATTTAGAGCCCCAAGTATGATGATGGTTTTAGTTCAGTTATCTGTTGGTTTATTAGCCGTTTTAACTTTAGAAAAAGTTATCAGCCAACCAGATTATGTAAAAGAAAATTGGAAAAGGGTAAGCTATGCTGCTTTTGCTGGCATTGGAATTATTATTCTATTGACCTATTCTGGTACATTATTTAACGATTTTAATTCTACCCCCAAGGAAAATGAAAATGGACAGACTGTATATGATTCTGATACCGAATATGCAAAAAATGTAATTCAAAGACAAGGCGGAGAGGTCACACAGCCTTCAATCGATCGTTTCAAAGGTCAACTATCTGAGATGCGGCTTGTGGAGATGAAAAAAGATGGTAATCGAAGTATTTTTTTTGCCATAAGTATTCTTCTTGTGCTTTGGTTAATCTATAAAGAAAAAATAAAAGTCAACTATGGATTAATCATTTTAGGACTTCTAATTACCACTGATTTATGGACGGTTGGCAAACGCTATTTAAACGATAAGGATTTTAAAAGAGAAAGAGCCTTAGAGCAACCATTCACCCCTTATGCTGTAGATTTGGAAATATTAAAAGATAAAACCTATTACCGGGTTTTAGACCTTACCCAAAGTACGTTAAATAGCAACCGATGTGCTTACTTCCACAAATCAATTGGAGGCTACAGTGCTGCAAAAATTAGAAGATTCCAAGATTTATGGGATTGGCATTTGATGGACGATTTAAGAGCTGGAAGAGTTACCAATAATGGGATTTTTAATATGCTAAATATGAAGTATTATATCTACCCTAATCAACAAGGAGGAGAACCTAGGTATGGCATTAACCCAAACGCTAACGGAAACGCATGGATTGTAAATGAAGTGAATGTCGTTGAAAATGCTGATAGTGCTATCATTCAACTATCCCAAATTAATACCAAAACACAAGCTATTGTTGAGGAAGAGTATGCAGATTTAATCAGCACTAATTCTATTAAAGACAGCACAGCGAGTATAAAACTATCCTCTTACCATCCAGAAAAATTAGAATACACGTATTCATCGAAAACAGAGAGTAATGTGGCTTTTTCAGAAGTGTTTTATGACAAAGGTTGGAGTGCCTATATTGATAATCAGCCTGTTGATCAATTTCGATTAAACTACCTATTGAGAGGTATGAAGGTGCCTGCAGGAAAACATACTATCCGATTTGAATTTTCTCCAAAAACATTTCAAACAGGATCGATGCTCGCTATGACATTTGGTAGCTTAATATACTTAATGATTGGTTTGAGCTTATTTTTATGGGTTCGAAATGAATTTCCTAAAAAAGACCAAAAACTAAACTAGATTAGAAATGCAATTCGCTCAGGTGTATGGTCATCAGAAAATTAAGGAACAATTAATACGAAATGTTGAAAATAACAGACTCCCTCATGCACAACTTTTTTTGGGAGATGAAGGATGTGGCAAGTTAGGTCTTGCCTTAGCACTTACTCAATACATATACTGCACACAACGTACGTCCATAGATTCCTGTGGTGTTTGTAGTTCATGTCGTAAAATCAGTAGTCATTCACATCCAGATGTGCATTTTACGTATCCTGTTTCAGCAAGTAAAGAAATAAGCACCCAACATATCGAAAAATGGAGGGAAATCAATGCTTCATCGATGTATTTTAATACGACAGACTGGATGGAAGCCATTGCAAAAGACGGTAATAAAACACCTAATATTACACGTGAAGAAACTCGAAGCATTCTTTCTCGCCTCTCGTTAAAACCCTATGAAGGCGAGGCAAAAACTCTAATAATTTGGATGCCAGAGTATTTAAAGAAAGAAAGCAATGTCTTACTTAAACTCATTGAGGAGCCGCCTCAAAAGACCTATTTTATTTTAGTAGCCGAACATTCACAACAACTACTACCCACAATTACAAGTAGGACACAACTTACCAAAATTCCAAGGTATTCTTATAAAGAAACTCACGCATTTTTGGACACAAAGTATGGTCTCGAGAAGTCTAGCTTGGAGCAGATTGCACGATTGTCTGATGGCAATCTGAGAATGGCAACCCACCTAATAGAAAACAACTCTAATGATCATGCAGCATTATTCAGAGATTGGATGTTAGCATGCTATAGAAATGACCTTAAATCAGTAAGTGATATCTCTGACAAACTTCATTCGATGGGCAAAAATCAAATTCAGCTATTTTTAAAACATGGGATTGGTGTGCTGAGAGAATGTATGCTGCACCAAACTATAGACAACTATACAATTAATGCCGAAAGTAGTCAGGTAGACTTTATTCAAAAGTTGAGTACTACCTTAAATGCCTTTTTTATCGAAAAAATATACACTCAAATAAATGAAGTCATTTATCATCTGCAGCGAAATGCTAATCCTAAAATTGCATTATTTAACCTGTCCATAAACATTAGATACCACTTTATCCGTAAGTAATTTTTATTTTGTGATATATTTGAGGCTGCATGTTATTGCTGAATAATAGCAATTCGTCAAATAAAGAAAAAGTCAATTAGTATGGGATGTGGAAGTTGTGGAAATAATAATGGCAGTCATAGTCCTGGATGCGGGAATAATGGGGCATGCAGCACCGGAAGTTGCAACAAACTAAATGTTTACAATTGGCTTACTGATATGGTACTCCCCGAAGATTATGAGCCATTTAATATTGTTGAAGTACGATTTAAAGGAAGTAAAAAGCAATTTTATAAGAATGTTAATCACCTTGAGCTCTACACCGGAGATAAAGTAATCGTAGATTCAGATATAGGATATGATGTTGGCGAGGTTTCACTTGCTGGAGAACTTGTAAAACTTCACTTGAAAAAATACGGAGTTGATGAGAACAACTCAGAAATGCGAACCATACGAAGTGTTGCAAATGATGACGAGGTTGATAAATATGAAAAATTTAAGGCAATTGAGCAGAAATCATTAGAACAAGCCCGAACAATTGCTCTTCAACTTCGACTTAAAATGAAAATAAGTGATATCGAATATCAAGGCGATGGCAAAAAAATCACATTTTATTATACCTCTGAGGGGCGAGTTGACTTTAGAGAGCTTATTAGACGATATGCCTCAGAATTCAAAAGTAGAATACAAATGCTGCAAGTTAGTTATCGAGAAGAAGCATCTCGACTTGGTGGTATTGGATCATGCGGTAGAGAGTTGTGTTGTAGTACCTGGCTTACAGATTATAAAGTAGTTAGTATGAGTGCTCCAAAAACACAAAACTTATCCATTAATATGCTTAAACTTAGTGGACAATGTGGAAGATTAAAATGTTGTCTAAACTATGAGCTAGAGACTTATCACGAGGCTTTAAAATCATTCCCTAACGAAAAAGTTAAGCTAAAAACTGAATCGGGATTAGCTAGTTTGAAGAAAATTGATATTCTAAAAGGAACAGCCTGGTATTGTTATGAGAAAAGCTTTGATTGGATTCCCCTCAACTTAGAACGAGTAAATGAAATTATATCCCTTAACAAAAAAGGGGAAACACCTGTCACACTCAGCGATACTGCTAAAGGTGCAGAAATTGCATTTAAAACTTTAGAATATAAGGATGACTTGCTTGGTGAAAATGATTTGACTAGAATGGATCATAAAAATAAAAAATCTAATTTAAAAAGGGGTCATAAGGGAAGGGATAAAAACCGAAGATTTAACAAGCCAAAAAATAAGGCTAACAACCACAAAGGGAATAAAAACAGTACAACTAAAAATCAGAATCCTAAAAACAAAGACTGAAAATTCACCTTTTAACTCATGCAAGCGAGACACTCTGACCGAAAAAGATACTTCAAAGAACAAGCTTTAACCACCCGCAAGCATGTTATCCCATACTTGCAAGATTTGATAAAAATTGATGAAAATACTTCTGTATTAGAAATCGGTTGTGGTGAAGCTGGTAACCTTGAACCATTTTTAGACTTAGGATGTAAAAGAGTAGTAGGCATAGATATCTCCGAAGGAAGAATTGAAAATGGAAAATTATACCACGCTAATCATCCCAATTTTAATAATTTAGAGCTTATTGCTGAAGATATTTACGACACCAAAACCAAAGAAGAGTTTGATATTATAATCAGTAGAGATGTAATTGAACATATTCCAAACCAAGAAAAATTTATGAAAAGATGTCGTGATTTCATGAAACCAAATGGATTATACTTTATTGGATTTCCACCATGGTATAATCCGTTTGGTGGCCACCAACAACTACTCAAAAACAAGTTTTTTTCTAAACTACCTTACTTTCATATTTTACCAAAATTCTTATACAAGAGACTTCTTCATATAATTGGTGAAAGTGAAGCTAAGATTAAAGGAATGCTGGAAATTTATGATACAAGAATTACCATCGACAGACTAAACCGTATACTCAAGACAAGTAATTACCAGACACTTAAGAAGACAGACTATTTATTTAACCCAAACTACGAGACTAAATTTGGGATTAAGCCTCGAAAACAAATCAAATTGATTAGCTCAATCCCGTTTTTTAGAAATTTTTTTGTAACCGCTTCTTATTATGTTGTTAGACCAAATAAATAAATTTAATTATCAAGAATCACTCGATTTTTTATTGATCGAGCTAACGTTATTTCGTCTGCATACTCTAACTCTCCTCCCACAGCAATACCTTTTGATAAAGTACTAACTTTCACACCAATTTCTCGTAATTTTTTTGCGATATAATATTCCGTTGTATCACCCTCCAAAGTTGAACTCAGAGCAATGACAGCTTCTTTAATGTCATTCTTCTTAACTCTAGATAATAGTTCGGGTATTTTCACGTCACTTGGACCTATGCCATCTACCGGCGATATCAGTCCCCCAAGTACATGAAAAAGTCCATTATACTGCCCCGTATTTTCGATAGCAATCACATCTTGAAAATCCTTAACAATACAAACAATGGAAATATCTTTTGATGGTGAACTACATACATTACACAAAGGACCATCACTCAAGTTGAAGCAATGTTGGCAATATTGAATTTGAGTTCTCATTTTAAGAAGTGATTCACTTAACTCAATTGTTTCACCTTCTGACCTTTTAAGAAGAAAAAGAGCCATGCGTAATGCACTTTTCTTTCCAACCCCCGGAAAACGTGAAAGATGCTCTACCGCTTTATTAATTAAATTAGATGACGAAACGCTCATACACTATGTTAACAAAGTTATGAGTTGTTAGTTATCTTCCAACATAATTGGGCATCATGTGTTTAACTTATACTAAGTTAGAAAAGGGAGTGGAAAATAAACTAAACTTAAATCACCAAATTAAGGTAAGGATGGTGCCACAACATGAGAAAAATCATAAGATTCCTGGGACTCGACATGTCTTTAGTTATAATGTAACCATTTATAATTCAAGCGTTGAAGAAGTCCAATTAACTAGAAGACATTGGTTCATTACAGATGGTGTTTTGGGAGTAAGGGAAGTTGAAGGAGAGGGAGTAATTGGAGAAAAACCAATTTTAAGTCCCGGAGAAAGTTACTCCTACCAATCTTGGTGTCCAATATCTGAAGATTTTGGAAGCATCAGTGGCTACTTTACTTTTCGATTATTGAGAACTGAAGAAATTGGGTATGCAAATATTGATACCGTGCTACTTATACCAGACGAAAATTTAAATTAAATTACTTTAAAATTTTATATTAATCGGTAGATTAATCCAATAATTCCGACTAGCCAACAGTAATAAGCAAAATAGGCAAGCCTACTTCTTTTTACAATCGAAATCATCCATTTGCAAGCAAAAATTCCAGAGAATAGGGCAGCTATAAAACCTACAATAACAGCCATATCAACGGATGAACTCGACACACTAGATTCCATAGCTGAAAAATCCATTATTTCTTTTGCCATTGCTCCAAAGATCAAGGGGAGTACCATTAAAAAACTGAAACGAGCCGCACGTTCTCGGTTAATTCCTAATAAAACTGCAACTGCAATTGTACTTCCACTTCTACTTATTCCAGGTAAAATAGCGATGGCTTGAATAATCCCTAAAAACAGTGCGTTTCCATAACTCATTAATCCATCTTTACTACTAAGCTTGTCAGACAAAAACAGTAAAATCCCAGTTAAAATTAGCATTAGACTCACCAACAAAATATGACCACTGAAAAATTTGTCAATTTGATCTTTAAAAAATAACCCTACAAGAACTGCTGGTACCATTGAAATGATAATAAAAAATGTAAATTTTGTTTCATTATTCCACTTGAATTTGAAAATTCCCTTTATCAGTTCAAGAATATCTTTTCTAAAAACAATCATGGTACTCAAAGCTGTCGCAAAGTGTAAGGTTACGGTAAATAAAAGACCCGCCTCACTCTCATCAATGCCAATGATTGCTTTACCTAGTTCGATGTGACCGCTACTGCTTACAGGTAAAAACTCAGTTAAACCCTGAATTATTCCAAGAACAATAGACTCCCAAATGCTCATTAATTATTATTTTGTTTTTTTCATTATCGCAAAGATCTCGATAACGAAGCCTAAAATTACGACAATTGGAGCTAATGTAGTCTTACGAAAATCGTAAATATCCTCCTTACCGTACATCAAAACAAACCCAATAACGATGGTGAGTAAACCTGCAAGCATAAGTTTATAGTTTGTTTTATTAAAAACAAATTGTTGAGATGAGTTAGTTTTTGGTTCAGTTTTACTAGTTTTTTTATTAGCCATAATGAGTTATTTTGTATTGCGAATACTAAATTATTCTGACAAAAATAACATCAAATTGTATTGATACCACTTTTAATAATTCCAAATGCTAGGAGTTCTCTTACTTTTGTAGCATCCATTAATACATGAACACCTATAATTTTCAATCTATCGAGGAAAAATGGCAAGCAAAATGGGCCGAATCCAACATTTATCGATCTGAAATTGATTCAACTAAACCCAAATTTTATGCCTTGGATATGTTCCCTTATCCAAGTGGAGCTGGATTACATGTAGGTCATCCTTTGGGCTACATTGCAAGCGATATTGTCAGTAGATACAAACGACTAAATGGTTACAATGTACTCCACCCTATGGGTTTTGATGCTTTTGGTCTCCCTGCAGAACAATACGCTATTCAAACTGGACAACATCCAAAGGTTACAACGGATATTAACCTAAAAAAATATAAAGAGCAACTAAACAGAATAGGTTTTAGTTATGATTGGGGAAGAGAAGTTAGGACTACCGATCCCAATTATTATAAATGGACACAATGGATTTTCATTCAATTATTTGAATCTTGGTATAATGAAAAAACAGATAAAGCTGAAAGCATTGACTCTTTGATTTCTATTTTCGAAATTGAAGGAAATGTAAATGTCGTTCACAAGGGTGATATAACTGAACCCTTCACCTCTGTTGAATGGGAAGATAAAACAGCTCAAGAAAAGGAACGTATTCTCCAACATTACCGACTTGCCTTTCAAAAAGAAACTTCTGTAAATTGGTGTGAAGAACTGGGCACCGTTTTAGCAAATGACGAAGTCAAAGATGGACTCTCTGAGCGTGGTGGTTTTCCGGTAAGTCAGAAATTAATGAAGCAATGGTATGTTCGTATAACAGCCTATGCAGACAGACTATTATCTGGATTGAAAAAAATAGATTGGAGTGATAGCATTAAAGAAACACAGCGAAACTGGATCGGCAAAAGTATCGGGGCTAGAATTTCCTTCAAAGTAAAGAAACACAACGATAACATAGAAGTGTTTACTACAAGACCCGACACTATTTTTGGATGCACCTTCATGGTTTTGGCACCAGATCACCATTTGGTTGATTCTATTACTACATCTGATCAAAAAGAAACAGTTGATGCGTATGTAAAAATTGCTAATAATAAGAGTGAGTTAGAGCGTAAAAAAGATAAATCCGTTAGCGGTGTTTTCACTGGTGCATCTGCTATACATCCATTCACAAACAAAGACATCCCAATTTATATTTCTGAATATGTTCTAAGTGGGTATGGTACGGGGGCCATCATGGCCGTACCTGCTCATGATGATAGAGATCATGCATTTGCCAAAAAATTTGGACTCGACATTATTCAAGTCATAAATGATCCTAATGCCGAGGAAATCAGTATTCAAGAGAATAGTTACGATACAAAAAATGGTGTCCTTATAAATAGTGAAAACTTTGACCGATTGAGTGTAAAAGAGGCTATTCAAGCCATCATTCAGCTGGCTGAAGAACGGAATTTTGGGAAAAAGGAGATTCAATTCAAATTAAGAGATGCAGGATACAGTCGTCAACGGTATTGGGGTGAACCATTCCCTATCGTTTATAAAAATGACATCCCTACTATTGATAGAAACCTACCTTTAGAACTCCCGGATGTAGAGAGCTATACACCCTCAGGTTCTGGCGAAAGCCCATTAGCGAAAAACTCCAATTGGGTGCATACAGATAATGGCCTCAGAGAAACAGATACCATGCCTGGTTATGCTGGAAGCAGCTGGTATTTTTTAAGATTCATGGACCCAAAAAACGAGCATACCTTTGCTAGCAAAGAAAGTCTAACCTATTGGAATCAAGTGGACTTATATATTGGAGGCACAGAACATGCTACAGGGCATCTGCTTTATAGTAGATTTTGGACTAAATTTTTATTTGATCGAGGGTTTCTAACCTTTGATGAACCATTTAAGAAACTTGTAAATCAAGGGATGATTCAAGGAGAAAGTCAGCTACTTAATTTAGGCAACAGAGAACTTCATGTACCCATAGAATATGTTTCAAAGGATGGGATGATGACTCAAGAAAACTTTGAAATTTTACAGCAAAAAGATAATCGATTTGTTGGAATTGACAGCCGAGAATTATATGGACAAAGCGATTCATTAAAACTTAGATTGCAAGTAGAAAAAATGTCCAAGTCAAAATTTAATGTAGTGAATCCAGATATGATCTGCGAACAATATGGAGCAGATACACTCAGACTTTATGAAATGTTTCTTGGTCCAATTCAAGATAGTAAGCCATGGAGTACAAAGGGAATTGATGGAACCCATCGATTTCTTAAAAAATTATGGTCGCTTTTTTATGACTTGGACCATCGACCCCAATGGGACAGTTCAGAGCCAAATAAAGATTCTCTGAAAACACTTCATAAAACCATAAAAAAAATCACAGAAGATATTGAGAATTTATCATTGAATACATCTGTATCTCAATTTATGATTTGCGTTAATGAACTAAGTAGCCAAAAGTGTAAGTCACTCTCTATTTTAAAGGATTTACTAATCCTATTGAATCCTTTCGCTCCACACATAACGGAGGAATTATGGAATTCTACAGGGCATGAAGGCTTTATTGGGAATGCCCAATGGCCTGTTTTTGATGAAAATCATGTTATTGAAAAAAATAAAGCATACCCTATATCCATCAATGGGAAAACTCGAACAAACATGGAGTTCCCAATTGATATGAGTAAAGAGGACATTGAGTCTCAAGTTTTACAAAATGAGATTGTGTTAAAGTGGTTAGATGGTAATTCTCCCAAAAAAGTAATTGTAGTATCGGGCAGAATTGTAAATATTGTTATTTGATCTGTTTATAATTTAACCATCTGTTTATTACCTTCGAATTTAAATATTAAAAAATATGAATACCTGGATAACCATACCCAACCACTCAGATTTTACCATTCATAATTTGCCCTATGGCATTTTTGTTAGAGATGGAAGACCTACTCCTGGAATTGCAATAGGAGATCAAATTATTGACTTGAACTCCTCAGCCAAATGTGGTTTATTCAAGGACTTAGATTTTAGTAGTAATGTTTTTGAATCAACAGTTTTAAATGACTTCATTGGTTGTGGCAAGTCTGCTTGGTCATCACTCCGAAAATATATAACATCTGAACTTACCTATCAAGGTGAATTATACGAAAATAGAGATAAGATACTCGTTGATAGGACTAATGCTCAAATGTGTCTTCCTATTCAAATTGGTGATTATACTGACTTTTACAGTAGTATAGAGCATGCCACAAACCTTGGAAAGTTATTTAGACCAAACAGTGAGCCATTACTCCCAAATTGGAGGCATATCCCTGTAGGTTATCATGGTAGAGCAAGTAGTATTGTTGTCAGCGGGACTCCCATCAAGAGGCCTCAAGGTCAGATGAAACCTCCAACTGCTGAAATCCCAAGTTTTGGTTATTCAAAGCGACTAGACATTGAATTAGAAATGGCATATATCATTGGATCTCCAACTAAACTAGGAGAATCCATCTCAGTTGAAAATGCAGAAGACCACATTTTTGGTAAAGTCATTTTTAATGATTGGAGTGCTCGAGATATTCAGGGATGGGAATATGTGCCGCTAGGACCTTTTTTAGGCAAAAATTTTGCAAGCACCATATCTCCCTGGATTGTTACAATGGAAGCTCTTGAGCCTTTTCGATGTGAAAGTATAAAGCAAGATCCACCTGTTCTGCCTTATCTTCAGTATGAGGGAAATAAAAACTTCGATATTAAACTAGAAGTTGGGATTACTCCAAAAGGAGACGAAGAGACAATAATTAGTCAAAGTAATTTTAAATTTATGTACTGGAATATGGCTCAACAACTTGCACACCATACAGTAAATGGCTGTAACGTGAATGTAGGAGATGTAATGGCTAGTGGTACAATATCTGGCAGAGATGCTAATAGTTATGGTAGCCTGATAGAAATTAGTCAAGGAGGGAAAGCACCCATCCAATTAAAAAATAATAAAACTAGAACCTTTTTGGAGGATGGTGATTTGATCTCCATACGTGCATGGTGTCAAAAAGGCAACATAAGAGTAGGATTTGGGGAGTGTGTTGGGACTATCATACCTTAGAAATCAATCCACAATCTTTCTTCTTTTTCGTTTTTTGATTGATTTATAAGCAATTGATTTTGAATCGTTCGATTTAATATTTTGATTAGGGTTTAATTTTGGTGGCTTAGGTCTTGCTTCTTGGACCGATAACTTTCGTTTCCCAAAGAGCTTATTATTCAATCGGATAATAGCTTTATGACCCTCATATTCGCTCCCCATTTTCACAAAACCATAACCAAGTGACTTGTTCGATTCTGAGTCAACTAATATTTTTATAGATTTTACCTTGCCAAATTTTTCAAAAATACTTTTGAGTTCATTTTCATCGATTTTATAATCAATATTTGAAATAAATAGATTCATAGTACGTAATGTTTGTTGTTATTAATAAAGTTTAGTCATATTAGGATCGATGTTTTTAACGTTCACTCTAAAGGTAAAGAATTCAAAATAAATAAGGATATCATCTGCTTGATTATTTTTGTTAAACCAACGTATGAAAAAAATTGCTAACTACATTAATGGCAAACTGATAGGCCCAAATTCCAATAGCTACATTGATAATTATAACCCCGCCACTGGTCAGGTATATTCACTTATCCCTGACTCAAACGAGGAAGACGTAAAAATGGCTATTGAAAGTGCAAAAAATGCATTCCCCTCATGGTCAAAACTCAAAAATTCTGAACGATCTCAATGGCTAGAAAAAATAGCAAATGAAATTCACAATCAACTAGATGAACTTGCATTAGCTGAATCAATCGACAATGGCAAACCACTGAAATTGGCAAAAACAGTAGATATCCCTAGAGCACGCGACAACTTTAAATTTTACGCTACTGCTATCCAACATTATGCCTCCGAAAGCCATCACACATCAGAGGGTATGATCAACTTTACGCTCAGAAAACCAGTGGGTGTGGCAGCTTGTATATCACCTTGGAATCTTCCATTATACCTTTTTTCTTGGAAAATCGCTCCTGCACTGGCTGCAGGAAATACAGTTGTGGCAAAACCATCAGAGATCACTCCCATGACAGCCTACCTACTCTCAGAAATATGTCAAGAAATTGGACTACCTTCGGGAGTATTGAATATTGTTCATGGACTTGGAAGCAGCACCGGAAACTCCATCATATCAAGCAATGAAATCGATTTGGTATCATTTACTGGAGGTACATCCACAGGAGCACAAATAGCTTCTGTTGTAGCTCCAAAATTTAAAAAGATGAGTTTGGAATTAGGGGGCAAAAATCCAAACATCATTTTTGATGATTGTGACTTAGATGAAGCTATTCGAATAGCTCTCAATAGTTCATTTGCCAACCAGGGACAAATCTGTCTATGTGGGTCACGTATACTTATACAGCGAGGTATCTATGAAAAATTCAAAAAAGAATTTGTTGCTCGAACAGATCAAATGATTGTAGGCAATCCCTTGGAGGATGAATCACGTCTTGGAGCCATCGTCAGTAAACCCCATTACGAAAAAATCCTAAGCTACATTGAGCTTGCAAAAGAAGAAGGAGGTTCGATACTAACGGGTGGTGTCCCTGTCAAACTTGATGGGGATTTAAGTAAGGGATGGTATATCCGACCAACTATTATAGAGGGACTGGATCAACGATGCAGAACAAATCAAGAGGAGATTTTTGGGCCAGTGGTAACTATTCAACCATTTGACACCGAAGAAGAAGTCATCGAACTGGCTAATAGCAATGACTACGGTCTAGCTGCAACCATTTGGACATCAGACTTAAGTAAGGCTCATCGCTGTTCTGAACGAATCAAAAGTGGAATTATCTGGGTAAACTGTTGGTTGCAGCGTGATTTAAGAACTCCATTCGGTGGAATGAAAAACAGTGGTGTTGGTAGAGAAGGGGGCTGGGAAGCACTCCGATTCTTCACAGAACCCAAAAACGTGTGTATTAAGTACTGAACTGAAACAAAAAAAGGGCAACATATAGTTGCCCTCTCAAATTATTATAGTAGTACTTAAATTATTTCAATATGAAACCTACTCTAAATCCTGTATTAAACATCTGATCACTATATCCAGAACTAGAACCTTCAG
>MDSX01008687.1_pt1 | contig 61457 bp, 56 predicted proteins | sample 811141 | NCBI WGS metagenome assembly MDSX01 (sample SAMN05326642, study PRJNA326480) | marine metagenome | isolation source: seawater | place: Atlantic Ocean: South East | collected 2010 | reverse complement strand
ATAATTCTAAATTTTTAGATTTTGTAAAAGCATAGGGAGATAAGTTTTTATCATGACCTTTATTGCCTAGAGAAGCAGAAGTTGCTGAATAAATAAGTTTAACATTATGATCAAGACAAAATTTAAAAACTGCATTTGAACCAATAGAATTAGATTTGAAACACTCATCAAATTTTTTAAAGCTTTGATAAATTCTAGCAAATTCACCAAAATGAAAAATTGAATGAATTCGTTTTTTCACAATTTTTAAGTGTTTTGAAATATCAGTAGTTTCAGTTTTTATGTATTTAACTCTAGTATCTCCAATGTGATTTTTTTTACTACCTGAGGAATAATTGTCTAAACTTATAATTTTTTTATTTGTTTTTTTTAAAAGAGATTTAATTAAGTTAGAACCAACAAATCCTGCTCCACCTGTAACGATTATGAGATTTTTCATTATAGATATGCCTGGCAATGTCCTACTCTTCCGTGTCTTAAGACAAAGTACCATTGGCGCAGAAAGGCTTGACTGCCGAGTTCGGAATGGGATCGGGTATTACACTTTCGCAATAATCACCAGGCAAAGTTTTCTACTAAAAATATCTTATGATGTAAAGATTAATATATCGTTTAAAATCAAAATAATCTCAGCTTTTGTTTAAATACTTTATTTTAACATTCCAAATAATTTTAAATAAGGCAATTAGATCTATTTCATTACTATATAGAGGAGTATTTTTTTTATTTTGTGATTTTTACACCTTAAAAATATATTTTTAAAATCATTATTTAATTTTTTTTTTAGAATAAATTGATTGAAGGTAAAAACTTACTGGTAAGCTATAGACTATCATCAGCCAATTATGAAAAAAATTACCATTAGTGGTTATAGGCCAAACAGTGATTAAAATTCCAGCTAATAAGCAAACCTGATAATCTGATAGAGGTCTATTTTTTTTTAAAATTATAGATACAAATTGTCTTAAAGCTGTATAAATTACATACACTAAAACACTGAATAGAAATAAAGATCCTATAATTCCTGTTTCAGCCAATAATTGAATATAAAAATTATGAGGATGAGTCATACAAGGAGTAATTCCTGTTGCATATTTTTCATCTTTACAAATTACCCTAAACATTTTTGGACCATGTCCAAAAATAGGTTGGTCTTTAAACATATTGTAAGCTGTTCGAATTAAACTATCATGTTGGAATGAAAAAATTACTTTTTCTTCTGAGCTTTTAATTAACCCCATTTCCTTTGCTGGGCCTTTAAACATTCTTTCATTTAAATTTGATGAATTTAAGTTTAAAATAATAATACATAAAATTCCTATTATAAAAGTTACTAATCTGAATTTTTGATACTCTTTAATTAAAATAATAATAAATACCGTTGATAAATTTAAAAAGAAAAAAGCAGCTCTTTCACCTGATATAAAAATAAGCACATCTACTAAAATAAATAAAAGACTTATAAAATAAACTTCATATTTTTGTTTTTTCTTTATTAAAAACAAAGCAAATAACAAAGGAAATAATCTTGATAGATAAGAGCCCATGATAAGTTCATCTCCAAAAAAAGATGAAATACGAGAACCTGATATTTTAAAACCTATTAAATTAGTACCTGTAAAATATTGAATGTAACCATCAACTGCTAAAGCTAAAAAACATAAAATCAATGCATAATAAAATAAAGTTAAAATACTTTTATCTTTATCAATTAAATACCAAATAAAACAACTAAAAAGTCCTATTCTAAAATAAAATAACGAGCTTTCAAAACTAAGCATCATATCTTTTGCAACAAATACACTTAGTAAAATACAATAAATACAAAAAATAAAAAAAATGATTAATGGTTTATTATTTAAGAAAGAAAATTTTTTATTTTTAAATACATAAAATAAAAAAAATAAAGCTGAGATACTTACAATTAAATCTGGGAAAAAAGGTCCCCATATTAAAAAGGGAATAATCGATACTATTATTAGATTAATTAAAACTGAATTTGAATATTTAAGATTCATTTAATTTCTAGGTTATAAAATTATTTAGTTTTAATTCTTATAACTTTGTTTTGATCATTATTAATTATTTTAGTTGATATTAAATCATTCTTTGAATTTGATTGTTGTTCATAAAAATGATCAATTAATTTTGAATTTGATTGATAAGAAGTAACTAAATTAGAAAGTACATTTTTTACATCTTCCACTTTATTATCTTCTATTAAATTTGATAAATTATCTAAATCTATTTTAAGTTTATTGAAAGTGATAAAAGGATCTTTAGCTTTTTGAATTTTTTCATGATAAGTTTTTTGAGGGTTTTCTCCTATTAATAATTCTTCGTATAATTTTTCACCTGGTCTTAGACCTGTTATTTTAATCTCAATATCCCCATCTAAATTATTGTCACTTTTAATCGAAAGCCCTGAAAGTTTTATCATTTTCTCAATTAAGTCTTTAATCTTAACACTTTCGCCCATATCAAGAACATATACCTCACATTTTTCAGCCATAGCCCCTGCTTGAATAACTAATTGGGAAGCCTCGGTTGTCGTCATAAAATAACGGGTTACATCAGGATGGGTAAGGGTTACAGGGCCCCCTACTTTAATTTGTTCTTTAAATTTTGGAATAACTGAACCGGAAGATTGTAATACATTGCCAAATCTTACAATTGCAAATTTAGATTGCTTGTTTTGATTGTCATAAATAGATTGAACACAAATTTCAGCAAGTCGTTTAGTTGCACCCATAATATTTGTTGATCTAACTGCTTTATCACTGGATATTAAAACAAAATTTGAAATATTATATTTAAGTGCAGTTTCTGCTAAATTAAACGTTCCAAACACATTATTTTTTACACTTTCAGTAATATTTTCTTCAACTAAAGGTACATGCTTATAAGCTGCTGCATGGTAAACAATATCTATATTAAAAGTGTTAAACACTTGTTCAATTTTTGTTTTATTTTGAATGTTAATTAGTAAAGGAATAATTTTTATACTTTTATTCATATTTTTTAAATCTTCATGAATTTTGTAAAGAGCAAACTCACTTAATTCGATAAGAATAAGTTTTTTAGGATTTAATTTTAAGATTTGTCGAGATAGCTCTGAACCGATAGATCCACCAGCTCCCGTAACCATTACAATTTTTGAATTTATATTTTTAGATAATAATTCTAAATTGGGTTTAACTTGCTCTCTATTTAAAAGATCCTCAATGCTTAAATCTTTAATATCTGATATAGATACTTTGCCATCAACAATATCTTGAACACTTGGGAGTGTTTTAACAATTACTTTAAATCTATTTAGATTGTTAATAATTTGATTTCTTTTTTGCCTAGTAATTGAAGGAAGGGCTAGCAAGACTAAGTCTATACTTTTTTTATTAATCAATTTTTCTACATTTAATGGATCATAAACTGTTTGACCTAATATTTTTTGTCTATGAAATTGAGGGTCATCATCTAAAAAACCAACGACTTTCATCTCAAAATTGCTTTCTAAGCTAGTCAGTAGCTGTCTTCCGGCACTGCCTGCTCCATAAATTAGAACATTAGTTTTATTTTTTGATTTTTTAAAATTGGATAAAAATAAAAATTTAATAATTACTCTTGAAGCTGAAATTCCTAAAAATAATAAAATAGGTTGAATAATACCAATAGATCTTGGAATACCTTGAATTCCATAAATACCGATCACTGTAAAATATAACAACGCATAAACAGAAGTTGCAATAAATACTGTAAATATTATTGAGGAACCTTGAAAACGAAAAATAGTTTTATACAGCCCCATTAACCAAAATATTGGAATTGCAAGCAATATTGAAATCTCAACTGCTAAGGTTGTTACATCATTAATCTTAACAAATTCCTCTAATCTTAATAAAAATGCTATCCAAGTACAAAAAGCACATAAACCTATATCTAGTAGAATTGCTATAATTCTTTTTGTATACCGTGGAAGATTAATAATATTTTTAGATACTTCTGTTAAAATTGACATAATTTTAATTTAAAAATTTATAATAAAGAACAAATATCAAAAAACAATAACAATGAAAATTTATAAAAACTATTAGTAATAATAGTTATACTTTTTCTGCTTTTTGAACCTCCAGCTTTGAGAATGACCTAAGCTATTTTGATTAATCACCCTAAGGGGATCAAAAAAACTCATTTCAAGATTTAGATCTTTCTTAACTTTATCAAATTTAAAATTAATTACTGAGTCTTTTTCTTTTTTTCATAATCGTTCAATTTCAGATTTTCGCTATAATTTTTCTATTCAATTATTAGATAATTGTAAATATTGTTTTAAAGATATAATAAAAATAGTTATATAAGCTCATTCCCTTAATCATTTTTTGATCTGTTTTAGCAAGTAATGTTGGAGTTTTCATATTTATACCTGAAATTTGAGCCAATCCAGTTATCCCTGGTCTTACTTTAAACACTCCTCTTTTTTTACGCTCACTAATTAATTTTTTCTGATTAAACAAGCAAGGTCTTGGTCCAACTAAGCTAATGTCTCCAAATAGTACATTTAGTAATTGTGGAACTTCATCAATTTTTGTTCTTCTTAAAAAATATCCTAATGAACTTAATTGAATATTTTTAATTAAATGTGTTCCAGCAGACCTCACACCTATAGGCATAGTTCTAAATTTAATTAAAGAAAAAGATTTAAGATTATAGCCAACTCTTTTTTGAATGAATAAAGGTGAGCCATTATCAAATAAACAAATAAAAAATACAAAAACCAAAAAAGGTAATAAAAATATTAATCCCAGTAATGAAAATAAAAAATCAAAACAACGTATCATTTATCTTGAACCATTCTTCTAATACCTTCTTCAACACTTACAGAGGGTGTCCAATTTAGTGTTTCTTTTGTATAGCTATTATCTATCCTTAATGATCCAATTAATCGATCAATTTCAAGTTTTTTTCCTAAAAGAAAACCAAAAAATTTCAGCAAAGATAATGGTAATGGAAATAGACGATCTGAAAGTCCCAGTGAGGATGCTATGTGTCTAACCAAATCAGGTGTGGATAGATCTTTTCCATCAGAAACTAGAAAAGTATTACCTGAAGCTTTATGAGCATCAATACAGTGAATAATTAAATTAACTAAATTATCTATACTAATCAAAGATCTTTGATTTTTAATAAGACTAAATGGTAAAGGAATTCTAGATTTAATTATCTTAATTAAACGTCTCAGATTACCTTTTACTCCTGAACCATATACCAGTGGTGCTCTAATGATTACTACTTCCAATCCTGTCTTTTTAGAGATTTCCCACAAACCTTTTTCTGCCTCCCATTTTGATATACTATAAAAATCCTCTGGTTTTGGAGTATCATTGCATCTAAATATTGATGATTTTTCAGTTCTTTCACCGTTAACTTTGATTGAACTTAAAAATATAAAACGTTTTACACCACAAGCAGATGCCTGCTTTGCAAGATTTAATGTTCCTTCAACATTAATTTTTCTAAAGGAAGACAATGAGTTTTGCTCATTGTTATTCATCACATGTGTTTTGGCTGCACAATGAATAACGCAACTAACTGCGTTAAGTGCTTTAAACCAATTAGTATTTATGTCAATTTTATTAATATTATAAACTTTTACACTGTTTAAATTTGTTGAAATGTCTTGTCTTGAAGTAATATTAATTTTATGATTATTTTTATTTAAATTTTCACAAATAGCTTTTCCAATAAAACCACTTCCACCTGTTACTAAAAGTTTAGACATACTTATTAAAATATTTCATTTTCAATTTTTTTTACACTTTAGATTTTTTTATTTTAGGTAAATAATAATTTAAATCCTCATATATTGCACTTCTAGTTTTTATAATTCAATATGGCAGTAGCCCCTCTTTTAATAAATATTCTCTAGTAATTTTACTAAAGGGTAAATTAATATCTGAAATATGATCCACAATTTTTCTATTTATTTCTTTATTTTTTATTTTTAAGGAAAAGATTTACTTAATAAGCGCTCTACTATTTAAATTTCTTGAATATTTAACATTTAAAGAGAATAAAGAGCATCTAACCATAAAATTTTCTTTGCTTTATTATCCCATGTTGGGTTGCTAATATTTATTAATTTAAATCCATATTTTAAGATAATTTTTTCAAATTCTAAAAAATTGAATGATTTTTCGTAGTGATTACATAATGTTATCTCTATTTGAATTTTTTTTATACACCTTCTATTTAAAAGATTTTTTGCACCAAGTAATACTTCTTTTTCCCAGCCTTGCGTATCAAGTTTTAAAAAATTTATTTTTTTTATTTTATTTTTAAAACAATAGTTATCTAGTGTTTCTAAAACAATTTTTTTTTGTTTTATTGTTTTAAATTTTTTATTTTCAAATTTGAAGTTTTTATTAACTTTAAAAAAACTAGATGTTTGAGAATCGCTATTTATATTAAAAGTTCTAATACTTTTTTTTTTACCAAGGGCTATGTTGTTCAGAAAAATATTTCTATTGTCCTGATACTTTTTTAAAGATTTTTGATAACAAATATCATTTGGTTCAAATGAATGAATTTTAATATTTTTATTAATACTTAAAAAACGATTAATACTTTCACCTTCATGACTTCCAACATCAATTATTAAATCATTATTTTTAATAGCTAAACTCTCTAAAAATCTTTTTTCCATTATATTATAATTTAGTGAAGTATAATTTTTGTCACTTAGAAAATTTAAAAACAAATATTTAAAAAAAATTTTGATCATTTTATAAAATATAACTTTTTTTTTAAAAAATTTAAATTAAAGACAACACATCCTTTGCTAAGTTTGCCATAATTTTTTTTCTTTTAAATCGACGACAAAAATCTGAACGATTAATTATTTTTGGTCCATTTAGTAATTTATTTAATCCTAGCTTCATTGCTACTTCATCACAAGGATTAAATATCTGAACACCATCAACTTGTTTATTTAAAAAATCTGCAGCATATCCGGATACGCCTGCTAATATTGGTTTACCAGTTGCCGCATATTCAAATATTTTAGAAGGCAAAACTTTATGGAATGCTTTTAAATCATTAAGGTGTAAAAATAAAATATCAGCTTTTTGATATTCTATAATTAATTCTTTTCTCAAAACTGGATTTAAAATTTCAACATTAGTAAGTGATTTTAATATTTTATTATTTTTTAATAATTTAAGTGCGGAACCATCTCCAATTATTTTAAAACTTACATTTTTCATTTGGTTTGCAATAAATGGAATAATCTTATGAAGAGCTTGGCCTTCTCCAATGTTACCAGCGTATAAAATAATTGGATTACTATTATTGTTGTCAGAATTTTTAATCTGAAAAGCTTCATCAATTCCATTGGAAAAAATTGATGGTTTTATATTCGGATTAATTTTTTTAAAATAATCTAAAAAACCACCTGACACTAAATTTACTTTATCTGCTAAACTAAATGTCCATTTTTCTAAGTATTGAAAAAGAGGTATAAGAAATAATAAAAAATTTTTCTTTAATATATCTCTCATAGTATCAACAAAAAGATCACGTATATCTAAATATAGTTTTGACCCAGTTTTTTTTGCAACCAAAGCTCCAAGACTAGCAGTCATTAAACGAGATGAAGTTACAAATACAATATCCCATTTTTTTCCCCTAGTTAGTTTTAAAACTTTTAAGCTAAATAAAATGAAAGCCTTTGCTTGATCAAACATGCCACTTTTGTGACTAGGCAAACAAACTCTATTAATACAGACTTTATTTGATTTTTCATAATTCAAAGCAGGAATTTTTAATGAGTGATATCTATTAGGCATACTAGTGATGACATCAATTTTAATATCAGTCAGATCTTCATTAATCAGTGCATCCACAACAGATTTAGCTCGCAAAGCTGCTGGTCCAATATCAGGTGAATAATAAAAACTTAAAACTAAGATGCGCATTTTAAATAAAAAGCGATCCACAAAAATCAAGCGCCTGTGATTTAATTAATTTTTTTTTTATTTCATATTGTAAAAATTGACGATGCTTAACTAAAACACAAATTATATCAGCTTTTTCAATTGCATCTAATACATTGAATAATTGGAATTTTTTATGTGAATTAATATTTGGTTCAACTGCATAAATCTCATATCCTTCTCTTAACAACTTTTCGGCAACTTCTAATGCTCTTGACTCCCTTAAATCATCTATATCTGGTTTAAAAGCTAAACCTAAACATGCTATTTTTGGTTTAACACCTTTTTTAACAAAATAATCTATTGCTACAGTTTTGATTTTTTTTATCACCCACTTAGTTTTGTTATTATTAACTTCTCTTGCTGTTCTTATTAAAGGCGTATTTTCTCTATCTTGCGAAACAATGAACCAAGGATCAACTGATATACAATGTCCTCCAACTCCTGTTCCTGGTTGTAATATGTTTACTCTAGGGTGTTTGTTGGCTAACATAATTAAATTCCATATATTAATACCTTGCTTATCGCAGACAATTGACAACTCATTTGCAAATGCAATATTTAAATCTCTGAAACTATTTTCTGATAATTTGCACATTTCAGCAGTCTTTGCATCTGTTTCAAACAAATTTCCTTTAACAAAAGAGCGGTAAAATTCTACTACCTTTTTTGTTGAAGCAGAAGTGAGTCCGCCTATGATACGATCATTCTCAACTAACTCCTTCATAATTTGACCTGGGAGAACCCTCTCGGGACAGTAAGCTATCTGAACATTTTTTAGATTAGAACCGCACTTAATCAATTTTTGTTTTATTTTATCAGTAGTTCCAACTGGCGATGTTGACTCTAAAATTACCAAATCTTCCTCTTTAATGAATGGTGCAATGCTCTCAGTTGCTGATAATATATAATCAATGTTTGGATATGGTATATCTTCAGATTTATGAAAAGGTGTTGGAACACAAATTATATAAATGTCACTTCTTTGAATATGATTAGAAGCTTTTAATTTTCCAGATAAAACTGCTTGATTAACATATTCCTCAAGAGACTTCTCAATAAAAGTAATTTTACCTTCATTGATTTTTGATACTACTTTTTGATTTATATCTACTCCAAGTACTTTATAACCTTTATTTGAAATTAGCGCAGCCGTAGGAAGTCCTATATAACCGAGACCAATAACGCACACTGTTTTATTTTTCATTTTTTACTTCTATCAAATATTAAGTAAAACATCTACAATACGCTCACAAGCAAGACCATCTCCATAAGGGTTGTGAGCGCTTGACATAATTTTATAATTTTTTTTGTCATCAATTAAATTAGAAACACTATCAACAATACGCTTTTGATTTGTTCCAACTAATTTAACTGTACCAGCTTGAACAGCTTCTGGTCTTTCTGTAACCTCTCTTAATACCAATACTGGTTTACCTAAACTAGGAGCTTCCTCTTGGATACCACCACTATCAGTTAAAACTATAAAAGAGTATTTTAGTAGATAAACAAATGGCTTATATTCCAAAGGTTTAATTAAATGTATATTATTAATCCCACTAAGATTTTCATAAACTAGTTTGCTTACATTTGGATTTAAATGGACTGGATATATATAATGTATATTTTTATATTTTATAGCCAGCTTTTTTATTGCCGAACAGATCTGCATGAAACCAAGACCAAAATTCTCTCTTCTATGGGCAGTTATTAAAACAAATTTTTCATTCATCCAATTAAATGACAAAATATCATCTAAAAAATTTTGCAAGTTTTGTTTATACTCCTTATCTTGATCAATTCGATTTAAAACCCAATGTAAGGCATCAATTACAGTATTGCCCGTAATTGATATATTTTTTTTTTTTACTCCCTCAGCTATTAAATTTTCTTGGCTCAATTTAGTAGGTGCGAAGTGCCATTTTGCAATCCTGCTTGCTATTTGTCTGTTAAATTCCTCAGGAAATGGGGCGTTTAGATTATACGTTCTAAGTCCAGCCTCTACATGTCCTATGGGTATAGACTCATAAAACGCAGCTATAGAAGTTGCCAAAGTTGTTGTAGTATCACCATGAATTAGTGCTAAGTCGGGTCTATATTTATTAAACACTTTGTGCATTTTATCTAATATAATTGAGGTCAATGATGATAATTTTTGATCTTTTTGCATGATGTTTAAATCAATATCTGGTTCAATTTCAAATATATTTAATACTTGGTCTAACATTTGGCGGTGTTGGGATGTAATGCAAACTTTTACTTCAAATAAATCTTTTTTGATATTTAATGCATGAAAAAGAGGAGCCATCTTAATCGCCTCTGGACGTGTGCCAAAAATTAACATTATTTTTTTCTTAATCATTTAAATTTACCATGAAATTTTTATGCAAGATTCTTCATCAATGAGTAAAACTTTCAAACATTTTGATTTAATTTTTTTACCAAACTCAGTAGAATAAAAACTTGTCTCAATAAAAGGTTTGCCTTTGTCGACTTGTAATACAAGTCTCTCACCGTTTGGCATTTGCAAATAAAAAAAATTTTTACTTTCAGTAAAAATATTAATTGATGGATGTAAATGAAAATAGGCATATGCAGTTTTAAATATTCCTTTTATACTATCTTTTATAATTAATGAAGTTTCAAAAAGCTTCCATTCACGTTTATGAATTGGGCTACCATTAAGTCGTTTATATCCATCATGTTTGCAACTCACACCGAGAAATTTATCTGATTTATCTATTTTTAAATCAAAAGGATAGGCTCGCCTAGCGACACGAAAAGCGCTCCAAACTTCTGAGGAATTTTCCCCATTAATTTCAACAGTATTATGAGCCTTTGTGCTTCTTTCACTATGACGATTTTTACTAATTTCATATTCAGAAATACCACCATTTACCATTAATCTTTTACCAAATACAGATAGTTCGAATGAAAGTGTATCAGCATGTGCATGACCAGGTAAATAATCTGGTCCAATCGGTGCAACATCCAATATTAAAACTGCTTTATTAAATGATAATCTTAAATATCCACTATTATTTAAATGCTCAATTTTTTTAAATTTTGTATAGTTGTATTTAATACCTAATCTCTCAGAATATCTTTTTAATTGATCTAAATTTGAGGAATTATTGAGAGTCGTGTCATTAAAAAATGAAATCTCGCCATCTGGATGTAACATAGTCTCCATCCACTTAAGCATATTTTTTGCAACTTTTATCCATTTATCTATATCTGTTTCTTTTATGTTTGACGAGTAAACTTTTGAAATATTAATTATATCTAATAAGTCCTCCAAAAAAATTGAATGATACATCGGACTACGTTCAAAGTTTCCTCCATCATTTAAAATCTGTTCTTCCAATTCATCATTAACAATCTTTAAGCCAGTTTTTAACCAATTTTCTGACTCTTTATCTAAAAAGAATAATCCAGCAAATAATAATGCTTTAGCATTAGCAAATAAATGATTACCTAGTATGTGCCATTCAACTCGTTTACTTAACCACCTTGATTGCAATGTTAAACTTCTTAAACACCTATCAGACAATTTATTTCCTGAATATTGCCATTTTATCCAATTAACAATTCTGATTGATGTTGGATATGGTTCCCAGCCCACTCCTATTCCTAAAGGATTTTCATCTATCCAGTTTTCAATAAGTTTTTCGTAAAATTTTTTACATTTATTTGCATCTATAGAATTCAAATCATTAAAATAATGCTGATTATAACGCCATAACTTAGAAATTTTTTTACCAGTATTATGCCATCCAATTTCTGAAAAAGATTCAGATTGATTAAGAAAATTAAAGGTATCATTATCTAGCATGCTTGATTTTTTTTGAACAGGTAAGCAAAAATTATTTTTTGATAATCGTAATTTTAATAAAGAAGTATTATTAATTTTTGGAGTGATTGTATTAAACAGAATTCTATTATAGATCTGCTTTATTTTTAAATATCTAATCGTATGAAAATATTTATATATCAATAATTTACTGGTTTGCTAATTTTATAGAAATTTTACTTACTTCCAATAACTCATCTATTGGTATTGGTGACTCGTTACCATAAAAAATTGCATCAACAAATGCTTTTGAGCAAGAATTCTGGCCTTTGTCTTGGTTCCATAAATTCATTTTTTTAAAACCAGGCCAATTAAATCCAATCAATGTTCGATAGTTGTTGAGCTGCAATACACCTCCTCTTGCAAATATTTCTAATCTTTCCTTTGGAAAAGATTTTGGGCCATTATCATAGTAATGAATAGTACCAATTGAACCATCTGCAAAAACTAATTGTATCGTAGCAGTATTTTTTTTAGAGCCATCCATAAATTCAATTTGATATTTTGTTATTGGTTTTCCTATCAAAAAACGGAGTAAATCTATGAAATGACAAGCTTCTCCAATAATACGTCCTCCACCAATTTCTAAATCTTGAGTCCAGTGATCATTTTGAATTTTACCTGCATTAATCGTCATCACAATCGCCTTTGGATCAATAATTTCATCCAATAATTTTTTAATTTTTTTAATTTGTGGAGAAAAACGGCGATTGAAACCAACCATTAAAATATTTGTATCTGATAATCCTTGCTCAATCTTGTTTAGTTCTTCAAGTGTCAAACATAGAGGTTTTTCAACAAAAACATGTTTTTTGTACTTTAAAGCCTTTAAGACAAAATTTGCGTGACTATCATGTCGAGTAGTGATCACGATTCCATCTGTATTTACATCATTAAATAAACTATTACTATCAGTAGTAGTTTCTAAAAAACCATATTTGCGTCCTACATGAGCGCTGCTAACACCAGAATTTGATACTATGGCTTGAAAACCTGCACCTGTATTCTTAAAAGCTGGTATTAGTGTTGATGTAGCATAATTACCTGCCCCTAAAAAACTCAATCTTATTTTTTGATTAGAACTTTTTTTTGTTAATTTTTGTTGTTTGCCAATATTAAATAAAGAAATTTTTTTAGAATTATTGTTTATTTCAATTCCAGGATATGACAATAAAATTCCCATTGAAGGTTCGGAACCTAAAATAATATCATAAGCATTTTTAGCTTCAGAGATATCAAATTCGTGTGATATTAATTTTTTTACATCTAAAGCTCCACTTGCCATAATATCTAAAACGGCTTCAAAATTTCGTTGCGCAGTCCATCTTACAAAGCCTAGTGGATAATCATGACCCTTTTCCTCGTAGTTTGGATCATAACGACCTGGTCCGTAAGAGGCTGAAACTTGAAACGTTAATTCTTTTTTAAAAAAATCTTCTCTTGAAAACTTTAAACCTGTAACACCAACTAAAACTATTCGAGCGCGCTTTCTACACATCTGTGCTGCTTGATGAATTGGTTTATCACTTTTAGTTGAAGTTGTTACAATGACTGCGTCAACACCACGTCCTCGAGAAAAAATATCACTAAAAGTTAGTGGGTCTTCTTCATTTAGATTACAAACATCAGCTCCAAAATTTTTGGCTATTTTTAATTTTTCTTCATCAAAATCTATACCTAAAACCCTGCAGCCATTTGCTTTTAATAATTGTACAGTCAACAATCCAACTAATCCGAGGCCCATAACAACAATTGTTTCACCTAAAGTTGGCTTAACTAACCTTATTCCTTGCAAAGCAACAGCTGCTAGAACTGTAAATGATGCCTCTTCATCAGATACGTTCTCGGGGACTTTAGCACAAAGATTGGTTGGTACATTTACAACTTCAGCATGATTACCATTTGATACAACTCTATCACCTTTTTTAAAATCCTTTACATCTGATCCTGTTTCGTTAACCGTTCCTACATTACAGTAACCTAGAGTTAAGGGTTTATCTAATTTTTTAAGAACTGAATTAATAGTTGGTTTAAATCCATCATTTGAAATTTTGTCTAAAACCATTTTCATCTTATCAGGTTGCTGGCGAGCTTTGTTGATTAAGCTCGCTTTTCCAAACTCAATTAACATCCTTTCTGTTCCAGTCGAAACGAGAGTCTTTGAGGTTTTAATTAATAGTGAGCCTGATAATACATTTGGAACTGGTACTTCAGAAACTTCGATTGACCCAGTTTTTAAAGATTGAACAATTTGTTTCATTTAACTTTTTTATTTTATTAGTAAATCAAAGCTTTAATTTCTAATGTGGTTTCTGCACCATATTTCAATACAGAGCAAAGATAGCAAGGTATAACTAGCATCTATTTTACCCTTATCATTTTCAGCAATTAATTTCCATACAGCAGTTGAGTCAAATAAACCCCGGTTTCTTATATTTTCAATAGATAATACATCTCCTAGAAATTCTCTAAGTTCGTTACGCATCCATCTTCGTAGAGGTACTCCAAATCCCGTCTTTGCTCTATAAATAACTTCGTTGGGCAAAATCCCTTCCATTGACTTTTTTAATATCCATTTTCCCTGAATTCCTCTCTGTTTAAGATTATCTGGAATATTATGAGCAAACTCTACCAATTCCTTATCTAAAAATGGTACACGAACTTCAAGACCATTTGCCATTGACATTCTATCAGCGTAAAGCAAATTATGATCTGCAAGAAAAAATTGTTGCTCTAAAGCTAACATTCGGTCTAGTTTTTTTGTACTTTTGGGTAGTTCCTTCAAAAAACTTAACATCTCCAAATTTGGATTTGAAAGTCGAAGTGAATAGCTAAGATCTTTAGAATATAATTTTTTAAGATCATCTCTCTGTATCCAACTAAAATAATTTATTAATCTTTCATCTCCATTTAAATTAGCACCGGAAAATAGTTTAGAAAGACGACGATTAAATGTATTATTTTGGTTTAATTTTGATGATGCTATTTTGAGAATATTTCTTAATTTATTTGGCAGCCAACTCCACCAATATTCATTCATCATAGCTTGATGACGACGATATCCAGCAAAAACATCATCTCCGCCAATTCCTGACAATAAAACTTTAATTCCTTGCTGTCTAGCTAATTGACTAATATATAAAACATTAAGTGCTGAAAAGTCAGCAATGGGCTCATCTAATATCTTTATCATAACTTCTAAATCATTTGCCATTTTTTTAGAATTAATTTTAACAACATCAAGATTTACATTTAGATGCTTTGCAACTTTTCTTGCATAATAAACATCATCGGAGTTGCCTTTTTCTTGGCCACCCTCAGCCTCTATTACAAAACAGGAGATATCTTTATTTTGTTCACGAGCAAATGAAACTAAAGCACTTGAGTCTAATCCTCCTGAAAGAAATGCACCTACCGGAACATCTGCAACCATTTGACGTGCAACAGCATTACGTAGATGTTTTCGCACACCTTCAATTGCAAATTTTTGTTCCATTTTAGTTTTTGATTTTTCAAAAAAAACTGGTGGGCGATACCACCTCCAACTTTTTTTAATTTTACCGTTATTAATTATTAAAGCCTCACCAGGTAAAAGTTTGTTAATTGAGTGAATTGGTGTACCTTTCCCAGGACAATAAAGATATGTTAGATAATTCTGAAGAGCCTTAAAGTTTATTTCTTTTATATTTTTAACTAACGGAACTAAAGCTTTCATTTCGCTCGCAAAAAAAAAATTATTTTCGATTGAAAAATAATATAACGGTTTTACACCGAAATTATCTCGTGCTAAAAAAATACTCTTATTGCGTTTATCCCAGATAGCAAACGCAAAAATTCCATTTAATTTAGAAAGCATTTGTTGTCCCTCTAAAATATAAAGGCTTAACAAAACTTCAGTATCAGACAAACCGTTAAATTTTATGCCTTTGGTTATTAATTCAGAACGCAATTCACGAAAATTATAAATTTCACCATTGAAAACTAAAACTATCTGACCATCTTCACTAATCATAGGCTGATGACCGGATGAAGATAAATCTTGAATAGATAAACGCGCTTGTACCAAGCCAATTTTATTATCAAAGTCTTCATAAATCCCTTTATCATCAGGGCCTCGGTGATCTATAGAATTTAAAATTTTTTTTAAAGTAACTTGAGAAAATGGCGTTTTAGAAGATAAAGAAAAGCCACCTATACCGCACATATTTAATTTTACTCCAATATCTATTGAAAAAACAATTATATTAATTGATTTATATTTTACAAAACAATTTTATATAATATGTAGCTTATAAGCTAATTATGTTTTTATAAAAATTAAATTTGTTAATATTTATCTTTTTATAATTTATATATTTAAACGAATTTTTCTTAATTGACTGTGTCATTTTCCTTAGTGGTGCTTTATTTTTGATTATAATATTAAGCTTATTGCTTATTGAAAAAACATCAAAATATTTGGCTTTGAAGCAAAATTTAGACTTAACTAATTTTTTACTCATTTCAACTTCAGAATTTACAAATAATGGGCAGCCAATCATAATTGCGTCATATATTTTTTGAGGTAACGCATATCTATTTATTAAGATATGTGGATTATAAAAAGCAAAATTAATATCTACTTTGCTCATAATGTTTAAATTTTTATTTCTTGTTACATAATCAATATGCTTTATTCTCTTATTCTTTTTTAAAGCTTTAATTAGTTTTTGATCTCCTCTACCTACGAGTAAAAATTTTATATTTTTATCAGTAAGCTTCACTATATCTTTAAGTAGTTCAAGACCACGTGTTGAAACAAGCCAACCACAAAACATTACTATCAAATCACTATTTTTGTTTCCCTTATATCTTATATTTGTCCTAGACAATATATTAGGTATAAAATAAACATTCTTTAGAGGAAATATTTTTATTAATTCGTATCGACTTTTATCTGGAAAAATACATGAATTACTTATTAAACGATAGCAAAAGAACTCAATGAGTCTCAATAAAGTAAACATAAACTTAGAAACGTTGTAGCTTGCTGAAAAATTATCATTAATTAAAGAGTGAATTGATTTACCTCTAAATCTAAGAAAAAAACATGCTAATGTCCCAATGAAATCAATTGCAAGAAAATGTTTTGCATTACTTTTAAAAAAAAATTTATAAGTAGTATGCATTAATAATTTTGAAATACTAAATAAGTAATTAAATATGTTTGAATTATCAAAAATAAAATTTAGTCGGATATATTTATAATCTGAATAAAATTTAGAAAAATCTTTAGAATTCAATCTATTTGGAAATACAAATACTGGTTCAAAACCAACTTTTTTTGCAGTTTTTGCATGTGACAAAACTACATTATCTGGATGGTCTGAAGTTCTAATGATATATAAATATTTTTTCATTGGATTAACCAAATAATTTCCACGAAAAAAATATTTTTTTTATTTTTCCTAGAAATCTTAATCCATAAAATATTAGAAAATCAAAATCAGAATAACCATTTCTTGCTAATGAATCCATATACTCACCCATCCCAGTATATCTATTTTTAAAACTTGTACCGCCTGATAGCATATAGGTAACACTTGGTATTTTTTTAAAACTTACATTTAAAGATTTTGCCCTAATCAACCAATCTGCATCAACAGCAATACGAATTTTAGAGTTAAAGAGACCAATTTTTTTTAAAGCTTTTTTATTAAAGAAAACTGATGGGTGCAAAAAACCAAAGCCATTTAAAAGACCAAGCCTACTTTTGATCTTTCCTTTAAAGACTTTTTTTGATTTAGTTTTACTGTCAATAAGAATTACATCGCCATATCCAATTAAAGGTTTATTATTTTTCGAAAAAGAACGGTTGATATCGTTAAATATATTTTCCTCATAGTAATCATCAGAATTTAAAATACCTATAATATCTCCTCTGCATAATTTTAAACCTTTATTCCAAGCATCTCCAATTCCATTGTCCTGCTCTGAAATGATCTTTATATTTTTTAACTTAAAAGATTTAATTAAATTAACAGTGTTGTCAGAAGAACCACCATCAATCACGATTATTTCAAAATTTTTATATTCTTGTTTTTTTAAGCTTGAAATAGTTTTTTTTATAGTTTTACTCGAGTTATAACATGCTATTAATATTGAGATTTTTTTTAACACGAAATGGTTATAATTAAATTTTGACATTATATGAAGATAAAAAAAAATAATATAATTATATCATTTTATTTTTTATCATTAATTAACTTAATATTTAATCCAATCAATATCTTAATTGCTCTAATACCATTGATTGCAGTTTTTTTTTTTTCTTTAATTAATTCAACAAAATATTTGGTTATTTCATCAGTTATAATATACCCTTTTTGGTTTCTGATCAGAAATGAGTACGAAAATATTTATATTATTTTATTGCCAGAGTTGACAATTATTTTTTGTTTCATTCTAAACTTTATTGTCTTTAGGAATTTTAAAATTAAAATGCTAGATAAATATATTTTTTATTCACTTATTTTATATTTAATTTTTTCAATTCTAATAAGCCTGTATCATATTAAAGATATAAACTTTTTAATCCCTTTGATAAGGATGTTTTTAATACCATTATTATTTTTAATAACTTTATTATCTGTTTTAAAAAAAAATAAAAATATCTTAAAAGAAGTGCTGCATTTAGGTATTCTTTCTTTTGGGTTTATTTCAATTTTAGCTTTATTAAACCATTTTGAATTTATTTTTATAGAAATAAAATACCACAACTTAGGAGATATTAAGCGTTCATTTTTATCTTCTGAAAATCAATATACAAGATTAGATTTAAATTTGTCAGGGGCATGGGGATCTGCAGCGGCAATAATTTTTTCTTTTGGGTCTATTTTAATTTTTTTAAAAAAAGAAAAGTTTTATTTTTTTAATTATACCTTTTTGGGTATAATAATGATTTTTACAAGTATTTTAACACTTTCTTATTCTGTAGTACTATCTCTGATTATTATATTTGTTTTATTAATTTTTAGCATACAAAGAAAATGGTATTATAATTTAGCATTAGCCTTGTGTTCGCTGACTGTAATTTATTTTTTAATTAATATAAAATTTTTTCTTGAAGAGTCACTTTTAGATTACTTTTTAAGAAGATATCTTAAAACATATATTGAATTTATTTCAAATATAGAAATCAGTGAATTTTTATTTGGATTTGGTACAAGAATTATTATGGGTGATTTTATTTTTGAAGCATCTAAATCGATACTAGATATAGGAATTTTTAGAGTATTAACTGAAACTGGAATATTTAATTTTTCTTTATTGATATATATAATACTTATGTTATTTATAAAATTACAAAAGTTAATATTTTTATTTCCTTCAAATTTTAATAAATCATTGTTAATTTTATTCGTAATTTTTTTAAGTTTAACACATGCCAATGTAATTCTACTTCCTCCCTTTTATCCAATATTTTTAATATTAATTTGTAACATTATGAATGAGTATAATTTAAAGTTTAAAAAATGATAAAATATCTTGTTACAGGTTGTGCTGGGTTTATAGGCAGCAATGTAGTTGACCGATTATTAGAAAATCCTACAAATCAAGTTATAGGAATTGATAACTTTTCAACAGGTCATCTTAATTTTTTAGAAAATACAAAAAAATCAAATAATTTTAGATTATTTGAGAATGATTTACTAAATTTAAAAGAATTAAAAAATATCTTTAAGGACATTGATCTAGTTTTTCATTTATCTGCAAATGCAGATGTGCGTTTTGGTATTAAAAATCCAAGAAAAGATCTTGAGCAAAATACTATTGTTACTCAAAATGTTCTTGAAGCTATGCAATATAACAACATTAAAAAAATTATTTTTTCATCTACTGGTTCAATTTATGGAGAGACAGAATTGATACCAACTCCTGAAAATGCACCTTTTCCAGTTCAAACGTCTTTGTATGGTGCTTCTAAGATTGCTTGCGAAGGTCTAATCTCAGCATTCTGTGAAGGATTTGATATGCAAAGTTATATTTTTCGTTTTGTCTCTATTTTAGGGGAAAGATACACACATGGTCATGTGTTTGACTTTTATAAAAAATTAAAAAAAGACAAAAAAACATTAGAGGTTCTTGGAAATGGAAAACAACGTAAATCATATTTATATGTTCAAGATTGTATTGATGCTATGTTTTTAGCTTTGAATAAATCAAAACAAAAAATTAATATTTTTAATCTAGGTACAAATGAGTACTGTGAAGTTCGTGATTCTATCAAATGGATATGTGAAGAACTTAATGTAAACCCTAAATTACAATTTTCAAAAGAAGACAGAGGTTGGATTGGTGATAATCCATTTATATTTCTAGATACCAAAAAAATTACTAATTTAGGATGGAAACCAAAACTTAGTATTAAAGAAGGAGTTATAAAAACCATCAAATATCTCAAACAAAATGATTGGGTTTTTAGTGTGAAGAAATAATGAAAATTTGTGTTTTTGGACTTTGGCATTTAGGTTCTGTAATCTCAGCTTGTATCGCTTCTAAAGGATATGAAGTTGTAGGTTTTGATGAAGATAAAAATATAATTAAAAATTTAAATGCAGGTAAAGCTCCAATATACGAGCCATCACTAAATAGTTTAATTAAAAAAGGCCTTGATTACGGAAATTTATTTTTTTCTAACAATATAAAAAAGGCATTATCTAAAGCTGAAATATTATGGGTTGCTATTGATACTCCTGTAAACCTAAATGACAAAGCAGATATAAATTATATAATAAGTCGGGTAAAAAAAATAATACCTAAATTAAAAAAAAATGTAATTATTTTATTTTCATCACAAATGCCAGTTGGATCAATAAAGAAAATTAATAATTTTGTTAAAAAAAATTTTCCAAAAAAAAAAATTAATTTTGCATGTTCGCCAGAAAATCTCCGCCTTGGCAATTCAGTAGAAATTTTTTTCAACCCCGATAGAATTATCGTTGGCGTTAGCAATAAAAAAACTCAGGAAAAGCTAAATCCATTATTTTTATCTATTTGTAAAAAAATTGAATGGATGAGCATTGAGTCTGCAGAAATGACAAAGCATGCGCTTAATTCTTTCTTGGCTAGCTCAGTTATTTTTACAAATGAAATTGCAACAATTTGTGAAAAAGTTGGTGCAAATGCCCACGAGGTTGAGAACGGTTTGAAATCAGATATGCGTATAGGAAAAAGAGCATATTTATCTCCTGGAGATCCAATCGCAGGTGGAACACTTTTAAGAGATATAAATTTTTTAAATATAGAAAGTAAAAAAAATAAATTAGTCACTCCTTTATTATCATCAATAGTATTAAGTAATAATGAGCACAAAAAATGGATTAGAAAAAAACTTCAAGATCAATATGTTTCTTTATCAAATATTTCGATTACCATCTTTGGATTAACATATAAGCCAAATACTAATACTTTAAGAAGATCTCTTTCAATAGAGTTATGTGATTGGTTAATAACCAAAGGTGCAAAAATTTCAGTTTACGATCCAGTAATAAAAAAACTTCCAAAGAGGTTAACTAAAAAAGTAAAAAATTATGATAACGCAATAGATGCTTTAAATGATACAGATGTATTAATAATTGGAACTAAATGGCAAGAATTTAAGAAAATAACTAGCAAAATAGCCAAGGTTTCAAAAAAGAATATGATTATAATTGATCCCAATCGCTTCCTTGAAACTCGAATATTGAAATCTAAATTTAAATACATTACTTTTGGAACTTCTTAAATTTAGTTAAATTTGTTCAATGAAACGTATTTTAGATGGAAAAATAGCAATTATAACTGGGTCCAGTCAAGGATTAGGTTTAGAAATTGCTCGTAAATTTATTTTGTCTGGTGCAGACATTATGATGTGTGCACGTGATGGAAAAAGACTTGAAACAGCAAAAGACGAAATGGAAAAGCTATCAAATAAAACACAAAAAGTTTTATCGTTAGTTGCTGATATTTCTTTAAAAAAAGATGTTGAAATTGTTGTAAATGAAACAATTAAAAACTTAGGTGGTTGTCACATATTGGTAAATAATGCGGGAGTATATGGTCCTAAAAATAAAATTGAGACAACAAATTGGGAAGACTGGGTTAAGACAATCGAAATCAATTTATTTGGATCTATATTAATGTGCAGGGCTCTCATTAAACATTTTAAAAAACAAAATTATGGTAAAATTATTCAACTTTCAGGTGGAGGGGCAACTAACCCTCTGCCAAATCTTAGTGCATACGCAGTTTCAAAGGTAGCGATTGTTAGATTTTGTGAAACTCTCGCAGAAGAATTGAAAGGGACAGGAATTGATGTAAATGCGATAGCCCCTGGAGCATTAAACACACGTATGTTAGATGAGATTTTAAAAGCGGGGCCAGAAAAAGTAGGTAAGTCATTTTATAAAAAGTCACTAGAGCAAAAAAGGAATGGTGGTACATCTATGCAAAAAGGATCCGAGCTTGCACTTTTTTTAGCTTCAAATGCTAGTGATGGTATAACAGCAAAGTTAATAAGTGCAATTTGGGATAATTGGAAAAATTGGCCTTCACATTTAAATGATCTATCAAGTACAGATGTTTACACAATTAGAAGAATAACAGGTAAGGATCGTAATTTTAATTGGGGTGATAAATGAACGAGAATAATCACAAAATACTTAATGTAGGCTTGATTGGTTGTGGATTAATAGGCCAAAAAAGAGCGAAAGCTCTCAGCACATGTGAGATAGGAAAACTGATTGCATGTGCAGATAAAAATAGCAAGCAGGCTAAAATTTTATCAAATAATACTGGTGCAAAAATTTTTGAAAATTGGAGTGAAATTGTATCATCAAAAGAAATTGATGTTGTGATTGTTGCTACAACCCATGATAGTCTAGCTGAAATCACAAAAAGTGCAGTTAAACAGGGAAAACATGTCTTAGTTGAAAAACCAGCTGCTAGAAATGCTTCAGAATTAAGTTCTGTTATATCTATTGCAAAAGAAAATTCTACAAAAGTACATGTTGGTTTCAATCACAGATATCATCGCTCTTTAATTAAAGCACGAGAAATAGTTGACTCTGGAGAATTAGGAGAAATAATGTTTGTAAGAGCAAGATATGGCCATGGAGGTCGAGTTGGTTATGAAAAAGAATGGAGAGCTAATCCTAAATTATCAGGTGGTGGAGAACTAATAGATCAAGGTATACATTTAATTGATCTATCACGTTGGTTTCTTGGTGATTTACAAAATATAGAAGGGTTTGCTACGAATTATTTTTGGGATATGCCAGTTGATGATAATGCATATATGCTTTTAAAATCAAAAAAAAATAAAGTAGCTTTTCTTCATGCTTCTTGTACTGAATGGAAAAATTTATTTTCATTTGAAATTTATGGCAAATGGGGGAAATTAGATCTTTCAGGATTAGGAGGTAGTTACGGGTTAGAGAAGATAACGTACTATAAAATGTTACCAGAAATGGGCCCTCCTGAGACAACCTCTTGGGAATATCCTGGAAATGATAACTCTTGGGAATTAGAAATAAATGATTTTTTTAAAAATATTAATTTAAATCTAAAACCTAATTCAAACTTGGAAGATGCCTATGCATCTTTATCAATAGTGGAAAATATTTATAAAATTTCAGGTTATGATCATAACTCGTAGTCCATTGAGAATTACCTTGGGAGGAGGTGGTACAGATCTACCATCATACTTTGAGGAAAATGAGGGTTTTGTAATGTCTGCAGCTATAGATAAATATGTTTATGTTTCTTTGATAAAACCTTTTACTAATGAAATAATACTGAAATATTCAAAATTTGAAAATACAGATAATGTTTTAAATATAAAGCATCCTATAATTAGAGAATCTTTAAAAAAACTAGGATTTAAATCTAAATTAGAGATAACAACATTGGCTGACATTCCTGCAGGAACAGGTTTGGGTTCATCAGGTAGTTTTACGACTGCATTGTTAAAGACTCTCTATACAAGTATGAGAAAATCTTTAAGCCCAGAAGAATTAGCAGAATTAGCATGCCATATAGAAATTGATTGTTTAGGAGAGCCTATAGGAAAACAAGATCAATATATTTCTGCAGTTGGAGGGTTAACTTCATTTACTTTTCACAAAAAAGGAGAAAATAGTAAAAAAGTATCCATTAATCCTTTAAATATAAATAATGAAACCTTGTTGAATTTAGAGGACAATTTATTATTATTTTTTACTGGTTTTTCAAGAAGCGCTGGTAGCATTCTTAAAGATCAAAAGCAAAAATCTATTATTAAGGACAGTGATATGATTAATAATCTAAACTTCGTTAAAGATTTAAGTTTTAAAAGTAAAGAAGCTCTTGAAAAAGGCGATATAGAACGATTTGGAAAATTAATGCATCAACACTGGGAACATAAAAAAAAAAGATCTATTGGAATGTCAAATTCAAAAATTAATGAATGGTACGAAATAGGGATGAAAAATGGAGCTATTGGAGGAAAATTAGTTGGTGCGGGAGGAGGTGGTTTTTTAATGTTTATGGCAGACAATAAATCCAAATTATCCAAAGCTTTATCAAATGTGGGTCTACAGGAAGTACGTTTTAGATTTGATTTTGAAGGTACAAAAATTATGATATCCTAAAATGTTAACTATTGCGATACTCGCGGGTGGATTGGCTACACGACTACATCCTGTAACAAAAAAAATTCCAAAAGCATTATTAAATGTCTCAGGTCACCCATTTATTTTTCATCAATTATCTTATCTTCGAAAACAAGGAATAAAAAAAGTTGTGCTTTGTGTTGGCCACTTAGGTGAAATGATAGAATCTTATGTAGGTGATGGTAGTAAATTTGATTTAGAAGTAGTTTACTCTTCAGATCAAACTAAATTATTAGGTACTGGAGGTGCTATTAAAAAGGCTATACCTTTATTAGGAGAGCAATTTTTTATTTTATATGGAGATACATTTTTACCAATTAATTTTGATATTGTTGAAGAAGAGTTTACAAAAAAAAAACTATCCTCTTTGATGACTATACTTAAAAACAACGGGAAGTGGGATAAAAGCAATGTGCTTTTAAAAAATAATCAATTAATTAAATACAATAAGCAAAATCCAAGTGATGATATGAATTATATCGATTATGGCTTAAGCATATTAAATTCTTATATTTTTGATATCTACCCTGAAAATTATTTTTTTGACCTTTCCGGCGTTTTTGAGCAATTATCAAAAAAAAATCAGCTTTGGGGCCTTGAAGTGTATGAGAGATTTTATGAAATTGGAACTAGTGATAGTCTTAAAGAAACTGAAAACTTTATATCAAATTTAAATTATTAATAAATTAAAATAAAAGAACTTTATAATTAAATTTATAAATTTTTTTTCAACAATTTTAATTTTTCAATGCTTCTTTTTTTATTTTGATTAATCTGTTATAAACTTGATAAAAATTTTTTCTAACAACTATAAAACTAGAAATTATCCCAAGCATAGTTATGTAATTGTATCTTGCCTTAAAAATATCAATTGTAAAAACATGAATTAAAGATTTAATAAAATTGCTTAAAAAAATTTTTAATAAGTACAATGTCCATATAGTTTTAGGAAAATATATATTAGGTCTATAAATTATTAACCTATAAAGCTGAATTACTGGAATCGACCGTGAAAAGCCACGTACATTTTCAAGAAAATAACTTTTATTTAATCTACTTTGATCAAATTTATGAATGAATTTTATTTGTTGTATAAATTTTACTTTATAGCCAAGCATAAATATAGCTAATGATAACTCAGTATCCTCACCCCCTACATAAATTGGGTCAGTATGATTAGCTCTCTTTGGATTTAGTTCAATTTTATAACCGTATTTCCTTAATTTTTTCCATACCATTGTATTTATGATAGAGGATGCCCCCCACACCCAATCGTTTGCTTTCAAAGGTACTCCTATCGCATAATGTTCTTTAAATTCATTAAACCATGATGGTAAAGTTAAATTGCTGTCTATAATCCCAAAGGAACCAACGCATCCCCAATTTGGTTCAACTAATATTTTTTTTGCCTCTTTAATATAATTTTGATCTAATATGTTGTCATCATCTACAATCACAGCATAATCTCCAGTGGCAGAGTCTAAAGCAATCTCTAACGCAGGGGTTTTTCCAGGTAGGTCACACTGAATATGATTAAATTTAATATTATATTTACTTGTAATTTTTTTTACAATTTCAACAGTTTGATCGGTAGAATTATAATCCGCTAAAATTATATCAATGAATTTTAGATCGATCTTTTGATTGGCAATGCTTTCTACCACTTCAACTAAAACTCTTTTACTATTTCTTGTACATAAAATAAACGAAAATTTCATCAATCCTAAAGTTTGAAGCCAGCATCAACAGCATCAGAGTAAAACATTTTAACTGTATCTAGTGAATAATTATCCAAATCATAACCAATCAAAGATAATTTATTTAAAATACTATTAGTTACAGTGATCACTTGACAGCCTATTCGATCGGCTTGAAAAATATTTAATAATTCTCTTGGGCTAGCCCAAATTAGCTCTGAAGCTGGTAATAATTTTAATATTTTGACAGCCTCAGCCATTACTGGTTCAGGATCTATTCCTGTATCAGCAATTCTTCCTGCGAAAATAGATATATAATTAGGCACATTTGGTTCTAGAACAGACACAACTTCTTTAACTTGCTCCAACGTCATAATAGCCGTTATATTAAGTTTAACTTTTTGTTTAGAAAGTTTTTTAATTGTTTCATAACATGTATCACCTTTAGTGTTGGTAATAGGTATTTTGACATAAACATTATCCCCCCAACTTGCAATTTCTTTAGCTTGTCTTTCCATTTCATTAAAATCATCTGAAAAAACTTCAAATGAAATTGGTTTTTCTTTTATGAAATTCAAGATATCTTTACAAAAACTTTTATAGTCAGTTATGCCCTCTTTCTTCATTAAAGTAGGGTTGGTAGTAAGGCCTTTAATAAATGGCTTTGAGTTCATTTTAAGCATATCTTGTTTGTTTGCACCATCTGCAAATATTTTGATTTTCAAATTCTGAAGTTTGTCCATTTTTTATCCTAAAATTATTTCAATTGCCTCACTGAGAGATTTAACTTGAAATGTATAATCTGTTGGTTGTTTTTCTTTATAAAAATAATTTATAAAAATGGTTTTACATCCAGCTCTTTTTCCTGCTTCAATATCTTTCCATCTATCACCAATCATATAGCTACAATTTAAATCTATATTGTTTTTTTTTGCTGCCAAAGTCAATGCACCAGGCTTTGGCTTACGACATTCACATAAATCATTATTATCATGGAAACAAGTATAAAATTCGTTAATTGGTAAAGTATTCTTCATATAAGTATTTATTTTTTCAACTTCTTTCTTAGAAATTTTTCCTCTTGCTACATCAGGTTGATTAGTAACAACTATAGTCATCCAATCAGCATCTCGTAAAGCTTTGAGAGAGTCTTTTACTCCAAATATAATCTCAACAGAATTTAGGTCCATTGGAGAGCAAGGTTTGCCATTCTTAACAATAGCTTTATTTATTACTCCATCTCTATCTAAAAAAACTGCTTTTTTCATCAATTCTAAAAGGTTGAATTTTTTTGAGTCAAATCAAATCTAAAGCACAGAGCTTTCCCATTTTGTCTGATTAGCTTTTAGTTTTGGGTGTGAAACTAATAGATGCCAAATGACAGCTTGGAAAGCCTCTGCATGGGGTGTAATAGTTTCATTATTAACTGTTGGAATAATGACACATGAATCTGATACTTTAGCAGTATAACCACCATCTCGACCAACTATTCCTACAATCTTGGATCCTGTTATTTTACCATATTTAATAGCCTCAACTAAATTCGGACTTATATTTTTTTCAAGGCTTCCTCCCCCAACTGAAAATATGAACAATAAATCTTTACCAGATAATTTGCTTGTTTTTAACCACTCTACAAAAATAGTAGACCAACCTTCATCATTTGTCCTAGCTGTTAATTCAGAAACATTATCTGTTGGCGCATAACACTCAATACCAACAATTTTTCGAAAATCATTTACTGCGTGAGAACAGTTTCCTGCACTTCCTCCCACACCTAGAAAGAAAATACGACCACCATCAGATTTAATATTTACAAGTATATCAACTATTTTTTCAATAGAATTAATATTTAATTTTTTTATTATTTCACCAACCTCGTTTAAATGTTTTAAAGAATAACTCATTAATATTTATAATTATTTAATTCTTCTTTCTTATACTGCTAATGATTAATATTCTACTATTTATATTCAAATTTATATACATTTTTTAATTTGATTATATATATTAGATTAGAAATTTAAAAAAAGTTTTAAGTGTTTAAATTAAAATAATTTTAATCTAATCACTACTCAGATTATTTTTAAAAAAAACTGTATTTATCTGTTTTGAATAAATAGTATATTCTTTTTCTTTCATGAATTTAACAACAGGACTTTTGGCAAGATCATCAAATACACAATCTAAAATTTCAACAAGAACAAATTTAGGTCTATATTTAGACCAGTCGTTAGATTCAAGAACATCGAGATCTAATCCTTCAACATCAATATTTAATAGGTCAATCTCATTTTCGCTTAAGTAATTTTTTAAAACTGTTTCTAATCTTTTCACTTTTACTTTAACAACTTTTTTCAAAAAGAATTCATTTTTACTGTTGTTCATTTTTTCAGCTTGTTCTTTTGAAAATGTATTAATTGCTGATTCATTAAAAACATAAAAATTAATAATTTCATTTTTTTTTCCAATTCCTAGTTCAAGATTAATATCTCTTGGGCGCAACTTTTTAAAAAGTTTGATACATCCTGGCATTGCATCTATATTGATCCCATTCCAACCTTTTTTATATAAAAGATGTGTATTTGAGAATCTCTCTGGGTGGTGTGCTCCCACATCTACATAAAAGCCTTTTTTTTTTTTAAAAAATAGATACTTCAAAATAATATCTTCCCCATTCTGTGAATGATATATATTTGCCCATGGTGAATAGGTGAAAAAATTTAAAATCCGTTTCAAAAAATTTTTTATAAATAATGGAGTAATTCTTTTTAACATTTTAAAATTATTTTATTATTTTTTTTTAAATTCTTTATAAAAAAAGCTTTTTATCACGAGTAAATAGATTAAGCATCATTATAAAAAAAATTATGATGTTTCTCCAAAAAATTGTTGGATATTCGACTTAAATTCTCACAAAGTAAAGGGCAACCACCTTTATCATAAATTTTTTTTTGTAATGTTGATAAAGGAGGAATTTGGGTAGATAACATTTTTTCTAATTCTTTTGATGCCATTAAAATTTCCTCACTGTTAGAAATATGAAGAATATACATATCTTTAAAAGTGTCGTATCCACAATCTGGCCCATAAGTACATAAATATTGATGTTGAATCTTTGCATTAAATAATTTTGTTTTTCTAGAAAGTAAGGTCGGAAGATAAATTGTTCTCCTCCCAGAATAATGACTTATATGATGAGCGTTAGTAATCAGTAAAGGTTTATCAAAGCATTCTGCAATAGAACAAAATCCAGAAGCTGAGGAAATGACCAAGGAACAGTTTCCTACAAGAAGAAAATCATTAAGAGTTGATGTAAATCTTGAGTTTGCATAATCAATTATTCCCTTATTTAAAAAGTTTTCTGGAAATTTTTCTCTACCTGCAAAAATAACTTGATAGTCCTTATCTTGAAAATATTTAATACTCTTTAATAGCAAAGATGGATTTAAAGGTTTAATAGTTCCGTTGACTTTTACTGTTTTAATTTGAACAACTATGTATTTACCATTTATTTTTAAATTTTTCATTAGTTGGTTTGTCTTTGACTCATAACTAATTAATTTTTTTTTGTTTGGATAATAGTTATAACTGTCAGATAATAATTTAGATCGTTTTTTAGGAAAATTATTAAATACTTGACGGTGAGAGAAATTTTTACCTAATAAATAATTTGTGTGGCCTATTGAGCCATTAATTGAAATATATGGGTATTTTATTGCTGCAAATGTCAGGACTATTCTTTTAATTCCTCCGAATAAAATTTTAAAATTTTTATTCTCAAATATTTCTTTTGTTTCTCCTAAAATTTCTTTTTGAGAGGTTGTAAACCAAACTGTTGAGTCTAGATATTTATCTTCTAGTTTTTGAAGCCTCTTGATTTGATCTATTTCTGAATAAATATGTCCAGGTGAGTAATTGCAAGAATTATTAATACTTATAAAAATTTTTTTTTTTTGAAGATATTTTGCAATAAATATTAAAAAAAATGAGAAGTATTTTATTTTTTTATGAAATTTATAAAAAAAATGTGTTTGTGGATCTATTAAACATCTATTATTCCTATAATTATTAAAAAAAAAATATTTAATTAAATGTACTATTGACGGAAGAATAAAATATTTTTTTTTTCTATGATCATTAACCTTTTTTTTTAATACATTAATAATAAAAGCTAATCTCATATTATAATAAATTTAATATTTTGATGTAAATTAATTATAAAAAGTTCACATGCAATGGTCTATCGTCTTTTTTTTCTGTTATTCTTGATTTACCTTTTATATGATTATCTAGTGCTTCACTAACATAATGCTGTATAGGCAAAGTTCCCATCATCGTTTGAGCATCAAAGTTGGGAGACGCAAGGTATCGCATAATCTTCCAATACCTATTAGATTTAAAAATATCTTTAAATCGTTCATCAACAAAATTTCCAATATGAAATTTTGAATATCTCGCATTAAAAAACATGCCTGAAGGTGCAACTAACCCACTACCACTTATCTGTAATAAAAACTGGGGTCCATAGAATCTTTTGTAGGACGGAACACCTTTATTTTTAATCTTATCCCACTTAATTATTATTTTGGTATTTTCATCAGATAAACTTTCTGCCTTTTCTAGTAGTTTGTACATATCTTCATATTTTGAGTAATCCACGCCTAGTGTGCCAAATTCATCATCAGAACAATGTTTAATAACACCGTAGTCAACTCCTAGATCTAATGCAAGTTTAGCAAAAGGAATGATTTCATCTTTAAATTCCGGCATCAAAACCATTTGGATTCCTAGTGTAACTTTTAAATTTAATTTTTTTTTCAATTCAACTGCATACTTTATATGCCTCATTGCTCTATCAAAAACTTCTGTATGTTTTTCACTTTTAAACATAATTTTTGAGTAACCTTCTGGAGTACCTGCCGCACATGTAAATCTTACCCATGTCAAGTGAGGTAATACTTGGTCAATTTTATCAGGCTCCCACTCCCATCCATTTGTGGCATTACCTACATCTATTCCAATATTTGATGCATGTTGTATAAATGGAACATAAGATTTTGACAAAGTGCTCTCTCCATCTGAAATCAGGGAAACTCCTTTAACCCCAACTTCTGCGAAATCATCTAGCAAATCTAAAGCTTGCTTAACTTTTATACTTGATCTCTCTTGAGGTTCTTGAACCATTGCATAACAAAAAGAACACATCGCTCCACATGCTCTTGTTAAAGCCATATCTACACTTACTGGAGCAACTTTCTCTCCATTTTCCCAAGCTATAACTCTGTCATAATGATATGAAAGTTTGTGAGAATCTAATATTAATTTACCTTCTTTTGTATTTACTGCAGTACTTTGATATTTTTCAAGTCTATTTTCTAAATTGTTCATTTTATTCTAAATTTTTAAAGTTATACCTCTTAAATTTCTTAATTTACTTTTATCTCCAACAGGTTCTAACCATACGGTAATTCCATTATCAACTGATTTTTTTAATTTTTCCTCTAATTCTAATAAATTTAATCCTCTTTCTTTTGCAGGTATAGATTTTTCAGTTTTCAATATTACTTGGCCATCTTCAAGGGCACTGTATACCTCATAATCAATATTAATTTTGTTATTTTTTATATATTCATTTATTTCAAAAATTCTTTGCTCGTCAGTTTTATCTTTCCATTTGTCACTTACCTTAGGAGATTCAGCGTTAGAATTTTCTTTATTTATAATATTTTCCATAGTTTCTAAAAAGGACCTTTAAAATTCTTATCTGGTTGGTCTAAATTGTTTCTTCTTTTTGGCATATTTTTTTTCAGTATTTTTTTATTTAAAATTTTTCCTATTTGTTTAACTATACTTACTTCATCTGGATAGCAATATTTTGCTAGAGACGGTGTGCTTGGAATCGGCACATTTAGGACACCTATTCTTCTGACAATAATTTTTTCATCAATATTTTCATTAATTATTGCTGATATCTCAGCACTTATTCCATTTATAGTCCATCCATTATCAACTATGAGTACTTTTTTAGTTTTTTTTGCAGACTTTAAAATAGTTTTTTTATCTATAGGCCTTAAACATCTTAAATCAATTAATTCACAGGATATATTAATTTTTTTTAAAAAGTTTACAGCTCTTAAAGTTTCGATCAAAGCATATGAAAAAGATATTACTGTAATATCTTTTCCTCTTCTGATAATTTTTGCATTATTTATTTTTGTTAAATAAAATTTTTTTGGAACTTGATCTTTTATTGAATGCAGCCAACGATGTTCGAAAAAAATTACTGGATCAGGATCTTTAATACTGGATATTAACATTCCTTTTGCATCATTTGCATTTGAAGGGCAGACTACTTTTAGACCGGGCATATGTGCAAATATAGTCTCTAGAGACTGAGAGTGTTGAGGTCCTTGACCCCAGCCCTTTCCAATAATTAACCTTATAACTATTGGCACATTTACCTTTCCGCCACTCATGTAATTCCACTTGGCAATTTGATTAAATATTTGTTCTATTGATAGAAGACTAAATTCAACTCTCTGGTGAACTATAATTGGTTTAAATTTTGATATCGCTAATCCCAAACCAAATCCTGTAAAAGCATTTTCAGAGGTAGGCAAATCATAAATATTTTTTTTAAATTTTTTGTGAATGTTTAGTGTAGTTCCGAATATACCTTTTGGGTCATCTACTCCAAGACCCATTATAATTAATTTTTTATCTCTAGATAAATATTGTTCTAAAGCTTCTTTTATGCTTTCGCTGTAGGTTATTTCTCTTTTCATTATTAAAATTCTTTTTTGTAGATATCTTTATAAATATATTCCTTGCCAGGAAACTTACTTTTATAAGAATATTCAAAAGCCTCATTTATCTCACTCGAAATTAAGTTTTTTAAGTTTTCTATATAATTGTTAGTTAATATTTTTTTTCTGACTAAAAATTTTTCATATTTCTTAATTTGGCAATTTTTTTTCCATTTGTTAATTTCAAACTTAGGTCTATAAAGGAGTTTATCATCATCATCAGGGCCACAGTGTTCTAAAGATCTATAAGTATCTATTTCCAAAAAGTATGGCTTATTTTTTTTTCTAATTTTTTTTAATATGTCTCTTGATTTTTTGTATACAGTGATTAGATCATGGTCTCTAAGTTTGAAACTTTCAACTCCTATAGATCTAGCTATTTCAAATATTTTTCTTTTTACGTTTTGTCTTTTATTAATTCTGGAATAAACAGAATAATTATTATTCTCACATACAAATAAAACTTTAAGATTATGTAGAGCCGCAAAATCTAGGCTCTCTAAAAATACTCCCTCCTCTGATGCTCCATCTCCAAAAAAAATCACTACAATGTTATTATTTTTTTTTAATTTATTTGCCCAAGCCTTGCCTACTCCAATTGGAATTGTACTTCCAACAATTGGAACGGCAGCGTTTACATTTACAGAATTATCAATCAAGTGCATTGAGCCACCTCTGCCTAAAGCACAACCTGTAATTTTACCGTGTAATTCTGAAATCATTTTTTTTAAATTTCCACCCTTTGCTAAATAGTGAGCGTGTGAGCGGTGTGCAGTAACAATTTCGTCCTCTCTTTTTAGATTTGCACATATGGAAACTGGAGCACTTTCCTGACCAATTGATAGATGTACCGGACATCTCATTTTTTGTTCACTGTATCTCTTCGAAATTTCTAACTCTATATTTCTAATTCTTAAAGTTTTATAGTAAAGTTTTTTCAAATAATTATATTTAGTCATAAAATTTATTTATCATTTTACAAACAAACAATATTTCTTTTTTAGTTAAATATTGGTTTATCGGTAAGGTTAAAATTTTTTTTGACTGACTCTCAGTTTCTATAAAGTCACCTTTTTTATATCCAAGATATTTAGATGCAGATTGTAAGTGTATAGGCATTGGATAATGAATTGTTGTTTCAATACCTTTTTTTTTTAGAAATGATTTTAATTGATCTCTTTTTTCAACTTGAATAACAAATGTGTGGTACGTATTAAACTCAAATTTTTTTTCTTCAGGAAAGTAAACTTTCGCTAAATTTAAATTTTTCAAATAAAGATCTACATTTTGTCTTCTTTTTTTTATAACTTTTTTTAAATTCTTTAATCTATAATTTAAAATAGCAGCTTGAATATTATCCATTCTTGAGACATATCCAAAGCTACTTACATTATCTCGAGAATCACTCATACCATGAGTTCTTAAATTTTTAATTTTTTTATAAATGTATTCATTATTTGTAGTCAAATATCCACCGTCACCTGAAGCGTTCAAATTTTTTAGTGGGTGTGCAGAAAAACATCCAACATCACCCCATGATCCAGAAAATTTTTTTTTGTATTTTGATAAAATTGACTGAGCACAATCCTCTATTACTGGAATATTGTATTTTTTTGAAATTTTCATAATTTCATCCATTGAACACATCCTTCCAGTTAGATGAACAGGCATTATTGCTTTTGTTTTTTTTGTAATTTTCTTTTCTATTTCATGCTCATTAATATTTTGATCACTTTTAACGTCGACAAAAACAGGTTTTGCGCCTAGATGAACAATTACTGCTGTTGAAGCAATAAATGAATTTGGTGGAGTAATCACTTCATCACCCCTTGAGACTCCCAACAGGTGCAATGCTAGAGTAAGTGCATCCGTACCACTATTTAAAGATACGCAATACTTTGTTCCACATATTTTTGAAATTGAGTTTTCAAATTTCTCGACTTCATCACCACCTACCCATTTTCCAGATGAAAGAGATTTGTCAATAGCTTTAAGTAATTTTTTTTTCTCATGTTTGTATTGTTTTTTTATATTTACATAAGGTATATTCATTTTAAGAATAAAAACTCTTAACACATTTAATCACATAATTCATTTCTTGTTTTGAAAGGTGCTGATCACAAGGAAAACTAATAATATTTTTAGCATGAAAATCTGTAATGGGAAAATCACCTATTTTGTGATTAAGAAATTTCATCGCTTGCTGTCTATAAATTGGAATTGGGTAATGAACTTTTGCTTCTATACCTCTTTTTTGACAATACTTAAGTAGTTTGTCTCTATCTTTGGCAAATACAATATACAAATGATATACTATCTTATAATTTTTTATTCTAGGAGGAATCCGTATTTCCTTAATTTTACTCAAATGAGTATCATAGTAATTGGCGTTATTAATTCTTTGATTGGCAATTTTTTTAGCACTAGGTATTAACCAATTTCCAACAACTGCTTGGAATGTGTCAAGTCTTGAATTATAACCTGGAATTTTTACATTATCTCTATCTACTAATCCATGATTTCTTAATAATTTTAAATGTTCATAGTACTTTTTATTACTTGTAACTATTATTCCCCCATCTGACCAAACATTAATATTTTTGAGAGGATGAAGCGAAAAAGCTCCAAAGTTACTCCAAGTTCCAGAATTTTTTTTATTTATTGATGCTAAGATTGATTGACATGCGTCTTCTACGATGGGTATTCTATATTTTTTAGCTAGTTTATTTAATTTTATCATATTGGTCATATAACCAGTGAAGTGTACAGGAATAATAGCTTTTGTTTTCCTGGTTATTTTTTTTTCAATCAAGTCAACGTTCATACAGAAAGTATCATCACAATCAACGAAAACGGGTTTGGCTCCTAGTTCACATATTGCCCCAACAGTTGCTACAAATGTATTTGCTGCGGTTATTATTTCGTCACCTGGTCCAATTTTTAAAACCTTTAAACATAGTTTAATTGCATCTGTACCAGAATTAACACCTACTGCATATTTTGTTCCTATTAGTTTTGCGAATTTCTGCTCAAAAATTTTTAATGGCTTTCCAAGTGTGAAATCACCAGTTTGTACAAATTTTTTCAACTTTCTCCATAAATCATCGGAATTAGAAAACTGTTGTTTTAAATATGAATATCTTACTTTCATGTCTCTATTTATTTTAAATTTATTTCCTGCATTTTTTTAATATTAAAATATTTTGAGTCCTTTAAAGAACCAGGTAATTTATTTTCTTCAAAAGCTTTTTTTAAATCTTTGATGGCGTCTTTTATAGTATGTTTTGGCTCAAAATTAAGAGTTTTTTTTATTTTTTCAGAAGAAACATGGTAAGACCTATTGTCATCCGTAGGAAACGTTTCTATATCAACATCATCACCAATTACATCTTTAACAGCAACAGCAATATCCATAACTTTAAAATTATCATATCCTGCATTAAATATTTCACCATTTACTAATTGCTTGTCTGCTTTAAGTAACTCCAAATATACATTCACCATATCTTGAATATGAATATTGGGTCTTAATTGTTCGCCTCCAAAAACTTTTATTCTTCTATTGTTAAAGGCTAAATTTGTGAGAATATTTACCACTACATCCAGCCTTTGCCTTTTTGCATAACCACAAACAGTTGCGGGTCTTACTATAACTGTTTCAAATGAATCGCTTGTATATTCGTTTAATATTCTCTCACACTCTACTTTAAATTTTGAGTAGTCTGTTAAGGGTTCTAAAGACAAATCTTCAACAACATTTTTATCATTTTTAATTCCATATACTGATGACGATGATGCATAAATAAATCTATTAATGTTTGATTTTTTTGCAATTTCGACTAGCGGTCTAAAGCAATCTAAATTTATAGATTTTCCTAATGCTGGGTTTAATTCAAAACTAGGATCATTAGATATACAAGCTAAATGAATAACATAATTAAAATTTTTTATATTTTCCTCTAAAAGACTTAGATTTCGTATATCACCTTTAATTATTTTAAGATTTGGATGTTTCTCCAAAACTTCCTCACCATAAATAAATAAATCATAAACAGTAACTTTGTATCCAAATTCTAATAATTTAGGAACCAAGGCAGAACCAACATACCCTCCACCACCTATTAAAAAGATTTTTTTCATAATTTTTTATTTAAAAATATATTCTAGTGACCTATCGATCTTTTCAAAAGATATTTTAGATTTATTACCAATAGTTTCTACTGAATTTGCCGCAGCTAAAGACCCTAAGAAAAGTGTTAATTCAGGATCAATTTTCATTTTAAGGCATAAAGATGTTATCGAGAGCATTGCATCTCCTGCGCCAACTTTATCAACTGAATTTTTTGCGAATGCTGGGCAATAAAATACTTTAAATTTATTGTCCATCATTATCACTCCTTGCTTTCCTTGTGTAACAATTAAGTTCTTAACTTTCTTTTCTGATATCAACTTTTTTGCTAAAAATTTTATATCACTTTTTCTGTCTCTAAGCTCTTGTCTTAACTCATTTTCATTTATTACTATGGAGTCTACACTATGATACTTATCAATAGTATGATAGCCTATATTAGCAGCATTAATCTGAGCATTGACAGAGATAAATTTATTAAAATTTTTTATTTTTTTTGCAATAAAATTTGATAGAAAATTATGGCCGTAATCACAAATTAGCACCATATCAATTTTTTTTTTCTTCATTGATATTAGATTTGAGATTTTTTTTTCAAAACTAGTATTATTTTTCTCTGGTAGAATATAAGAACCAAACAATTTATAATTTGATATTTGGTCAACAAATCTTGTTTTTTCTATAGTTTTATAATTTTTGTAAGGCTTAATTAAATCTAGTTTTATATTTTTTTCAAAATTTTTTTTGATTAGATTTTTGAAAAATATTTCATTTCCAAAAGGTGAAATAAGATTTATTTTTTTTACAAAGCTTGAAATATGTCTAGCAATCGCTCCAGTCCCTCCCAAATAATATTCTTTTTTGTTTTGTCTCAACACTAAATGTGGTTCCTTGCCTGATTTGCCAATAATTTCACCAAAGCAATATTTATCAATTATTAACTCACCGACAATTAACACATTTAACGTCTTAAATTTTTCAATTTCATTGTAAATTTGATTGTAAGAAAATTTATTCTTTAGTCTTTTTATGAATTTTTTTTGCTCTTCAGTAAATAAATATCTGCTATTATTTATTAGATTAGATGAACTGAAGACTTGATCATCAGTATATTTAATCTGACCTCCAAATCTTTCAACAATTTTTTTTTCCAGCAATATTTTCTTAGTTTTATCCTTGCTATTAACTTTATAATCTGGTCCTTTAACATAATAATCTGGTTTTATTACTTTAATTACATCCTCAGCAGAATTTGAGTTACTTATAACTACATCATCAATAATTCTTAACTCTTTAAGAAAATCTAGTCTCTCTAGTTGATTAAAAATTGGTCTTCCAGGACCTTTGTTTACAAATTTATTTGTTGTTATAGATACAACTAAATAATCTCCAAATTTTTTTGCTGATTTAAAATGTTTAATATGTCCTAAATGCAATAAATCAAAAACACCATGGCATAAAACAATTTTTTTTTTTTTTTTTTATATTTTGAATTCTTTTTAAAAAATTTTGATCTTGCAAAGATATCATTTCAAATATTTAAACCAATCTTTAGTTGCAGTTTTAATTTTTTTTGGTGTCCATACTGGAGCACTTTTCCAATAATTTATCTCTTTTACAATATTAATTATACCTTGTCTTATAGTAACTTTAGGTTTCCAATTAAATTCACGTTTAAATTTTTTTATATTTGCAAAAGTTACATCGGGCTCACCAGGCCTTTTTGGAATATTAATTTTTTTGCAACCTAATAATTTTACAATAGTATTGACTGAGACTGAACTTCCTGAGCCAATATTAAATATTTGTAAGTTTTTTTTTAATCTCATAACTTTATAGAAAGCTTCAACTACATCGCTAATGAATGTAAAATCTCTTTTTTGTTTTCCGTTTCCAACCACAGTAAGAGGTTTGTTTTTTAGTTTTTGTGCTAAAAAAACTCCAAACATTGCACCATATGTTCCTGACGTTCTTGATCTTGTTCCATAAACATTAAACAATCTTAAAGATGTAACTTGAATATTATATATTTTAGCATAATGCATTAATATTTGCTCACCTAAGTACTTTGTTAAAGCGTATGGATACTCTGGTTTAATTTTTTCAGTTTCAGTTGTTGGATAATTATTTGGAATTCCATAACATGAGGATGAAGCTGCATAAATAATTTTTTTAACTTTGTATTTAATACTTAAAGAGGCTATATTTTCACTTCCAACAACATTTGACTGAAAATATTTTTTTGGATTTTGAATGCTTGGAACAATATCTGCTAAAGCAGCTAGATGAAACACGACTTGAGTGTTTTTAAAATTTTCAGTCCATTTACCATATTTTGAAATATCGGCTTTTACGAATTTCACTTTATTTTTAAAAAACTTTATATTGTCTAATCTTCCTGTACTCAAATTATCAATGATAATTACCTTATGTTTTTTTTTTATTAAATATTGTGCTAAATGAGAACCTATAAATCCCGCACCTCCTGTTATAATTATTTTCATATTAATTGCTGCTTATAATATAAATTTTAATTATATCTATGATTTTATAGTAAAAATTAAATTTTTATTTGTTACCTAACAAGTATTTGAATAAATTTTATAAAAAGACTCTGCAACTCTCTTATCATTATTTAATATAAGATCTTTTTTTTGCTCTTCGGATAATTGTTTATTATTTGTAAATTCATCAATTGAATCTAAATATCCATGATTTCTCTCTATATGCACCACGTAACCTATGCCCATTTTTTTTGTCAAATTTGTAAAGGTTTTATTTATATCTTCCAAAGTCCATTTTACTTTCAAAATTTTTTCATAATTTGAAATTTTATCAGATTCAAATACACCAGGCATATTCAAATACCAGGGTTTTCCAAAACAAATAACTGGCTTTAGATTTTTAATAGCTTCCCATCCAACTGATCCATCTACAGTAGCAACAATATCAAACTTGTTTAAAATATTAGAAGTTTTCAAATCAGATGGGAGAACAAATATATTATTTTTCTTTGAAATAGAATTCCAAAAATTTGCTCTAGCCATTGGATCATTTTGCTCATCTTGTGGATGTTCTTTTATATATATCTGTATGTTGCTTGGTGAAATATTTTGTAGTTTATCAATTATTAATAATTGATCATCACATAAAGATCCAGAATATGTCTCTGTAGCCTCTGGTTGATTTTTTAGATAAAATAATATTTTGATTGAATTATCTTTTTCTATTAAATAATTTTTTTCTAGATTTTTTCTCAACAAACTAGATGTTTTTTGAATATATGTTTGAGCCAGACCTCTTGATTTATTTCCTGATAATAGCCATTTAACCGGCTTATTAATTTTTATATTTAAATTATGCTGTAATAACATTTTTAGTATTCGACTTGCATAATATATGGGTCGAATAAAATCTTTTAATAAATAAATATATTCTTTAAAAAGTGAACTTAAATTTTTCTTTTTTTGATTATTAAATCTAGTTAAATAAAATGGAGTAGTAATTTTTTTTTCTACGTTAATATTTTCTGATGGAAAAATTGGTAGTGAGGTTGAAAATTTACCTATATCATTGAAATCATTAACCCAAAAAAATCTTTTGTTGTGATTTTGCAATAGTCCAATATATTTAATATTCATTTTCTGTGCTACTTGAAGAAATATATTGTCAAATCCTCCAGATGGGGGAGCAATAAAAATAAATTTAATACGATTTTCATCAAGAAAACGAATTGCTGCCCTCACATGAATTCTAAAATAATATAAATAATCATATATTCCTCCTAAATAAACTCCGTTAAATCTTGTAAGGAAGTAACAATATTTATCAAAAAAATCTTTTTTTATTTTTTTATATATATCTTCAGTATCTTTTTGGTAAGTTTCAGCGTATTCAATTATTCCACCATCTTTTATGTTAGACGGTAAAGCAGCTGCAAAATTTAGAGATATTCCATCAAAAAAAATTTTTTCTTTCTCGTGAATTCCAAAAAAAACTGGGCCATGTTTTAAGAATAAATCTTTGTAAGGGTCTTGTGAAATTTTATCTGTTGTATGATAGAAAAATATTGACATTTTAAACAATAAGTTTTTTGTTAACATTAATTAATTCATCATATTTTCCCTCTGTTTTGAGTTCACCTTTATCTAATTGAAAAATTTTATCACATTCTCTTAATGTGTTCAAACGGTGGGAAATTATTATAATAGTAATATCATTTCTCAGATTATTAACAGCATCCATCACTTCTTTTTCAGTAACAGTATCTAATGCACTAGTTGCCTCATCAAGAATTAATACTTGAGGATTGTGATATAAAGCTCTTGCAATACCTATTCTTTGCCTTTGACCGCCAGACAATCTTATGCCACGTTCACCTATCTTTGTTTTGTATTGATTAGGTAGTTCGTTGACTACAAATTCATGTAAATTTGCAATAACCGATGCTTTTTCTACAGCCTTTTGGTCAATATTTTTTTGCTCAATGCCATGAGCAATATTAGCTGCGATTGTATCATCAGTAAGAAAAATTTGTTGTGGCACATAACCTATAGATCTTTGCCAACCTCTTAAATTTTGGTTTGTTATAATTTGACCATCTATTTTAAGGTTTCCTTTCTGAGGTTCAAGTAAACCTAAAATAATATCTACTGTCGTTGTTTTGCCACTTCCAGTAGCGCCCATAAATCCTACAGTGGTTTTAGCGGGTATAGTTAAATTAATATTTTTTAAAGCTACACGAGATGAATTGGGATAATTATAATAAACATTATTTAAAATAATTTTTTTCTTTAAAGAAACAATCCCCTTAAAATTATTTAAACTTAATGGTTTAATATTTCTTACATCATCATTTAACTTGTCAATTGAAGGACCAACAAAAGAAAGTTGTGTAAAGGATGCATAAATCTGTTGTAGTGCTGGCATCAAACGATATCCTGCAAATACATACAAACTTATAATAGGAAGAGAATTATTAAAACTTCCTGTTTTTGACATCATGTAAAGAATTATTAGCATTATTCCACCGAATGCTATTGCCTCTAAAACAAAACGGGGTAATTGGGCAATCACTTGAGAAGAAGCATGGGATATTGCAAAGTTTTGGGCTGGTGACGAAAATCTTTTAATATATGATTGCTCTAATCCACTGACTTTAATTTCTTTTGCAGCTCCAAATGCCTCTGTGACTGTAGTAAAACGTAGTTGATTATTTAATAAACTTATTTTTCCTATTCTATCAAGATGCTTACGTGAAAAATAAAATATTAGACCATATGCTATACTCAATATCAAACCTACCACTAGTGCAAGTTTTGGATCTGTTATAAAAAGTAAAGTTATAAGCGAAATCGCAACAAAACCTTGAGCAAATAATTGCATCATTGGATTAATACCATTTGCAACTACATGTTGTACCTCTGAAAGTATAGTTTTTCCAAGATCTGCACTATGTCTGGATAAAAACCAGCTATAAGGTTGCCGTAGGTAACCCTCTATTAGTAGTTTACCTATGCTATACTCGCGCAACTGTACAAATCTTACTTGAAAGTAAGTTGTAAAAACTTTGAAAATTAGTGAGATAATTAATAATATAAATACAAAAATTCCCAAAGCAAAAAGAAATTCCTCGTGATTTTCTACGCCAAAAATTTTTGAAAAATCGAATATCGGACCTAAAAATAAATTTGTGTCAATAATATTTGGATTTGTGAGTACAGCTACAAAAGGTAGGATAGATGCAACACCAATTGTGTCTAAAATTGCCATTATCAATATCATCACAATTAATATGGCTGCTTGATTACGCTCTTTAGAATTTAGTAATAATATAAGTTTTTTAAAAGTTTGCATTGCTTGGATATCACATTAATAGTGTATATTTATCCATTAATTTAAATTAGATATTTCCTAAATATTTCCTGTAATCATTTATCTTAAAATAATTCATAAATTATTCAAATTTAAATATATGAACTTAAATTTTAACTTTTTTTATGACTACTCCAAAACTCTTTATACCATTTAATGTATTGTAAATAACCTTTTTCAATAGGGAACTTGGATTTAAATCCAAGAAAATTAATAGATTTTTGATTGCTCAATGTGCCTCTTTCTGGCATTAAATTATCTCTTTCATTATATCTAATTTTTACATCTTTAAACTCATCTCTTAAAATATCGATTAACTCATTTATCATTCTTCCTTGACCATAGGTAATATTAAAAATTTGATTTTCCGCTTTATCTGAAATACAACATTTTTCAATTCCATCAACCAAATCTAAAATATAGGTGAAATCTAGTTTTTCTTTTCCATCTCCATTAATTACTATTTCTTTTCCTTGAATAATATTTTCAATAAAAATTTGACCAACTCTCCTACTTACACATCTTTCTCCATATAATGCTGATGGTCTGACTATTGAATAGGGTAAACCAAAAACCTCGGAATATGATTTAACCATCAATTCTCCTGCATATTTTAAAGTACCATAAATACCTTTGGGCTTACAAATAGCATCCTCTGCAACAGATATTCCGTTAAAATCTCCATAAACCATACTGGATGACATATAAACTAATCTACAACCAAGATCTTTACTTATGTCTAAAACATTTTCTAAAGTTCTTAAACTATGATCAAATGTGTCATGAGGAGTTTTATTGCTTCTATTTGCATGAGACACGGCTGCTAAGTGTACTATAACCTCGGGATTTAAATTGTTAATTATTCTGGTTAATTGATGATAATTTCTTGCATCTTCAACCATAATCTTAATATTATTTTCATTTGCAATATCAATTCTGTTGTTTAGTATCGATCTGTAAAGTTCTTTATTTAAGATGTCTGAGTCATTAAAATTAAGAATATTATTTACTCCCAAACTATCAATTATTGTTACCTCATGTCCTTTAGATTTTAAAAAAGTTGCAAGGTTATGACCAATAAAGCCTAAGCCTCCAACAAGAACTATTTTTTTCATTTTAAATTTTCTATTAAAAAGTTTGAAATATATCTAATTTGCTCTTTTTTCAAATCTGGATATACAGGTAAAGAAATATTTGTATTAGCGTATTTTTCAGCGTTTTTAAATCTTTTATTATGTGATTTCTTATAATATTCAAAATAAGGTATTGGTGTTGCATAATGTATGCTACAACCTATTTTGTTTCTTACCATTTTTTTTATTAAGTTATTTCTTATTTTTTCATCAACGAAAATTTGAAATATAAAATAAGAATTTCCATCTAAGAAGTTTGAAAAATTTATATTTTTACAATCTGATAAGAAATTCTCATAAATCTGTGCATTATCTCTTCTTTTTTTTAATTTAGAATTATATCTTTTAATTTGTGTATATAATAATGCAGCTTGGAAATCAGTCATTCTAAAATTATACCCTAAGCCTTTTACATTATATAAACCAGGTATTTTTCTATCTTTAATATCTGTATCAATACCAAAAGCTTTTAATTTTTTAATTTTAGCAAATAATTTTTTATTATTAGAAATAACAGCTCCACCCTCACCAGCGGTAATTTGTTTGGTTGGATAAAATGAAAAAGCAGCAGCATCACCAAAGTTTCCAACATGCTGTTGGTTTAATCTTGATCCAATTGCGTGTGCACAATCTTCAACTAAAAATATTTTATTTTTCTTACAAAAGCTTTGAATTTTTTTAATATCTTTTACTGGAATACCGCTCATGTGAACAACGATGATTGCTTTTAAAGTTTTGTCAAAATTTTTTTTTATTTCATCAAAAGTAATATTGCCAGTTTCCAAGTCAACATCAGCAAATTTGATTTTTGCACCAGTATAACTAGCTGCATGTGCACTTGCTACATGGGACATTGCGGGAACTAATACAGTATCATTTTTCGATATTCCTAAAGCAAGAAATATTAAATGTAATCCAGCCGTACAACTAGAGACCGTAGTAGCATAATTTGCACCAGTATACTTTTTAAATTTCTCCTCAAATAATCTAGTGTATTTTCCATGCGTTAGCCATCCAGATTTAAGAACCTTATTTACTTTTACTAAATCATCTTTGATTATATCAACTTTGGAAAATTTTATTTGTCTCACAAGATTTATAAGTTTTTAATTTTAGCGTCAAAAATATTCATTCTCATATATTTATATCTAGTATCAATAATCAATTTTGACTTATTTAATATTTTACCATAATTGAACTTATCGTGATCTGTCATTAATATAGTTATATTATATTCTTTATAATTAATTTGTTTGTAATTTATATTTTTGTTAATTAGGTATTTATTTAACTCGTCTTTTTTCAATTCTTTAACATATGGATCACAATAATCATAGTTTATTTTTTTTTTGTACAAATTTTGCAACAGCTTTAATGAGGAAGACTCTCTTACATCGTCAATATTTTTTTTATATGATAATCCTAATATTAAAATCTTAAATTTATTAAAATTTTTTTTATGATTAATAATAAATTTTAAAATTTTATCGACATTTTCCTGATTAATTTTTTCTGACAAATTTATAAATCTTGTTTTTAAACCAATCTGTTTTGCTTTCCAGGTTAAATAAAGTGGATCAATAGGTATACAATGACCTCCTATTCCTGGTCCAGGGTAAAATGGCATATATCCGAAAGGTTTTGTTTTTGCCCCTTCTATTGCATCAATTAAATTTACATTTAAAGGTTCAGCCAAATATTTTATCTCATTAATAAAAGCTATATTGACTGCTCTAAAAACATTTTCTAAAATTTTTGTAAATTCTGCAGTTTCAATATTTTTTGACATATAAACTGTTTTAAATATTTTAGAGTAAAATAGTTTAATAAGAGATTTACAATTTTTTGTTTCCCCAGAAATTATTTTTGGAATTTTATTCAAATTATTTTCATTTTCACCAGGATTAATTCTTTCAGGTGAAAAACTATAAAAAATATTTATACCCACATTAAATTTTTTTTTTAATCTTTCAATAAAATACTCTCTTGTTGTTCCGGGATATGAGGTACTTTCAAAAATTATAAGTTTGTTTTTAAAATTATCTTCAAAGTTGTTTATAAAAATTTCTAAGTTTTTTAAGTCAGGTTTTTTATTTTTTAAAGGTGTAGGTAAGGCTATAATTATTATATCAGCAATTTCTATATCTTTTATTTCATTAGAAAATTTGACTTTTTTTGAAAAATTTAATTTTAAGTATGGGATATAATTTTTTTTTTTTTTTAATAAATTTATTTTTTTTTCATCAACATCAAATCCTATTACATTATATTTTTTTTTTTGTATGAGATTGACTATTGGGAGTCCAACATATCCTAAGCCTACAACGGCAATTTTTGCTGAAGTGCTATTTATTTTTTTTTTTAAATTACTAAAAATTTTTTTTGCAGGTTGCATTTAATATAATATATAATAATATTTTTTATTACCATTATAGTTGGAAAAAACAATAAAGTTTAAAAGAACTATCTATATTTAAGAGTTTTTCCTTAAAAATATTTCAGAACTTATTATTGAAAATATTAGTTTTGATTGATGATTGGGCATCTGACTAAAAGTTATAGATTTTAATAATTTTTGTAAATCAATATATTCGTTTACCAAATTATTTTTATTGAAAATTTTATTAATCGTTTCTTTGTTACTAAAATCTACAACTGAATTTATTGATGCATTAAATCCCTTTTTACTCCTATCTAGGCGGATTTCGTCCGTTAATATATCCTTTAAAGACTCTCTTAATATATATTTTTGATAACCTTTTCTGATTAAATAATTAGATGGTATTGAATTTGCTAAAGTAAGCAATTTTTTATCAAGAAATGGACTCCTATTTTCAACAGAATTCATCATGGAATTATGATCATCATGTTTTAGTATTACTGGAACCACTTCATGAAAAATTTCATTTAACATTCTATTTCTTAAAATATCATCAGTGAAATTTTTTTGAATAATATCTTTTAGAATTGATTTATTTTTTGCAAATTTATCTAACTCAAAATTCTTTTCTAACACATTGGACATTGAATTGGGATGATCCCTGTAAAAATTTATATTTTTTAACCCTTGATTTCTTAAATTTGGTTTTATAAATTTTTTCCAGTAATAAAGATTTTGATTAAAATTAATATCATCTTTTTTAATAGTTGCGAAATATTGAATAAAATGATCATAATAACCTGTATATAGCTCATCTGCACCTGTTCCTGATATTGACACTTTAAAATTATTTTTTGATATATCTTCTAATAGATATGAATGAATGAAATAAGAAATAGTGGATATTGGAGAATCATGATATTCAACCAAATTTTCAAGCCTATTAAAAAAATTATCTTTTTTATTTTTTAGAAAAATTGGAAAATGATCTACATCACAATCTTTAATAATTTTTTTTATGTTATCATGCTCATTATATTTTTCATCACTATCGATAATTGAAAAACAACTTATTTTTTTTCCAAGAACTTTTGAGGCAATAGAAACTAGCGCTCCTGAATCTATCCCACCACTTAAACAAAATGCTATGGGCACATCTGATCTCATTCTCAAATCTACAGTTTCAATCAAACATTTTCTATTTTTTTTTATTATTTCATTTAAATCAAATTCAGAATTTTTGGATTGTTTAATTTGAGGGAAGAAATATTTTTGTATTTTATGTTTATTTTGACTATCAATTTTTAAAAATGATCCTGGGGGAACTTCATATATTTCTTCAAAAAAAGTTTTTTCATCATTATGAATTGATTTATAACCATTGAATAAATAATTGTTTAATTTTTTAACATCAATTCTTTTTTTTTTATTTGATAATGAGAAAAGATATTTTATTTCTGATCCAAAGAAAAAATTTTCACCTAAAAAAGTATAGTATAATGGTTTTTCACCGAAAGGATCTCTAGATAAAAAAAGGGTTTTTTTTTTATCATTCCAAACTGCAAAAGACCACATTCCATTTAATTTCTCATGACATTTTTCACCATATTCTATAAAAGAATATAATAGAACTTCGGTGTCAGAGTTTGTTTTAAACAAATATTTTTTTTCTAACTCTTTTCTAATCTCTAAATAATTATAAATTTCACCATTAAATATAATTGTATAATCGCCTATCTTATATGGTTGGTTAGATCTTTCATGCAAATCAATTATATTTAGACGTGAGTGAAGCAAATGAATTTCTTTTTCTTTTAATGAAAATTTTAAATGATTTTGACTATTTGGTCCTCTCGTGGACATCAAATAAAGAGTTTTATTTACATTCTTTTTAAAGTTGCCATTTGTGGAAATAAAGCCCGAAATACCACACATATTCTAAATTATATCACTCTTTTTAATTAAGCTATTTATAGAAATATTTTTTTTTAATTTTCGACCAATAAAAAATTCAGGATTTATTGGTACTAAAGATTTTTCAGGTCTTAAAAACTTCACGTTATTAAGGTCTATTTTTTCTCCAATTTTTAAATCTTTAGCTGCAAAAGGGTGTCTTCTAACAATTTTTTTATTTTTATTTTCATCGTTAGATAAAAGTTTTGAATATTTGGATGTCATTTGCTCAATTTTTTTAATACCAGAAACTATATTTTTCATATCTTTTACATCTGCTGATAAAGCATGATCTCTAAAATTTGAAAAATTTTTATCTAAAGTAAAGTGTTTTTCTATTATCTCAGCACCTAACATTTTAGCAGCAAGACAGGCTTCGATCCCTATTGTGTGATCTGAATAACCAAAACTTAGCTTTGGCCACCTTTGTTTCAAATATGTTATCCTTTTCAAATTGGCATTTTTATAATTTACTGGATAAGAAGACACGCAGTGTAAAAAACTGATTTTTTTTGATATTTTGTTAAATGGAAACAATTTTATAATTTTATTAATTGTTTTTTCTGTTTCATAATGATTGAGAAAGCCCATAGAGATAATAAGGCTTTTGTTAAACTCCAAGCAAATCTCGATTAACTTTAAAAAATTATTATCACCTGATGAAATTTTTATTGCATCACATATTTTTCCTAAAAACTTTGCACTCTCTATATCAAGCGGGGTTGATATAAAATTCAGTTTATTTTTATGAGAATAGTCTTTTAATTTTTCAAAGTTTTCATAAGAAATTTCAAATTTTTTTAAAAAATTTTTTTTTTGATTGTTCTTTATAAATTTATCTGTTTTAAAAGTTTGAAATTTAACAGCATTGGCGCCTGTTTTTGCAACTAAATCAATCATTTTTTTTGCCCTATAGAAAGATCCCTCATGGTTATTTCCAATTTCAGCAATTACATATGTAGAGTTTTTTTTTATTTTAAATTTCACTATATATTTAATATATTTTATTCTTTAATTCCCAGCTGTTTAGCCAATCATTTTTTTCATTTTTATTCCAAATCTCAGAATTTCTATGCTTATCTATAATTTTTTGTAATTCGACCTCAGTTAAACTCAAGTATTCAAGTACTTCTTTTAAATTTTTTGAAGGAAATTCACCATCATATTTTCTAATTATTTCAATTGCCTCATCTTTTGTTAATCTATTGTTTTGGATGAAACGTGAAGTATCTCGAACAGCTCTACCAAAACCAAATTTTATAAATTGCATATAATAATATAAATCATCAATTTTATCATCTAAGCTATCAAAATTTGTAAAAGTTCCAGTTGTTCTTCCAGTATCATTTACTCTGAAATCACTTAAATAATTTTTAACGTAATCATAATTATCGGCCATACTCCATTTAAAGAAATATGAAAAATAATATGCTTTTAAATTTAATATCTCAATTTCACTTTTTTCTGGGTAGATATAAAAATTTAAGTCTTTATAGTCCACGTCCTCATCAATCCAGTTTTCGGGGTAATCTCCAATTTGGTGTTCTATTACCTCTTCGTAATTCCTTATTTTTGTGCTTTCATCATTTAAAACAAGTCCTCCATATTCACTTTCACCATGCTCAGCAAAAAAAATAAAAGGTATTTTAAATTTTACAGCTATTTGAACTGGCACTACATTTACTCCAGCATCCCATGCAACTTTAGGATTACCTCTTTCAATGAAAAATCTTTTTGAAAGATGTTTAGCAATTTTTTGGTCTGGTCTTACAAAAATACTATCAAAACCTTTTTCTAAAAGCATTTCTCTATTCATAGTGCCAACTTCATTTGGTATTAGCGGGGAATTGGTAACTAAAAGAGGTCTCAATCCAAATTCAAATTTAAGTTTTAAGGCTATTGAAGTTGAGTCTTTACCACCAGACCAAGGAACTATGCAGTCATATTGATTGTTCAACTTAATAGCTGTGCTTTTAATATTATTACAAATTTTTTCAAATTCTTTTCTTCTTTTCTCCCAGTCAATTTTTTTTTTTTTTTTAGAATTATTACATGCATTACAAACACCATTATTATCAAATGTTATACGCGGTCTGCTTGATGGAGTTGTGCAAAGTTTACAGATCTTAATTGTCATATCTCACATTTATATTTTTTGATAACAAAAATTTTTTAGCAGATTTCAGGCTTATTTCTGTAAAATGATAAATATTTTGTGTACATGCACCGCTTATGTTTTTTAACTTTAAAACTTCATAAAAATGGTTCCAATTACCACCACCTCCTTGCACCAAAATTGGAACATTTATTTTTGATGCAAATTTGTTTATTAAATTAAGATCGAAACCCATAAGTCCACCATCGTTGTCAATACTATTTAAAAGTATTTCACCAATATTTAAAGAAGAAACGTATTCAAGATATTCATTTGTTTCACGATTTATTGTTTTTTTACCATTATCAACTTTAATAATGTAATTGCCATCATCATTTTTTTTCATATCAATAGCTTGAATGATGGATGAAGAGCCAAATATATTTACTAAATCATGTGTTATTTTTGGGTTTTTGTATGTTGAAGAATTCATAATAATTTTTTCAACACCTAAACTAAAAATCTTTTTGGCATCTTCTATGGATGAAATTCCACCACCTACGGTGATTGGTAAATAACAATTTTCAATAAAAAATCTAATTACATCAATAAAGCTTTTTTGTAGTTTTTTTCCTTTTTTAGACACATCAATTAGAATAATTTCATCAGCATTCCACAAATCAATAAAATTCTTTGTGTATCTATAATCAGGTAAAAAATTTTTTGTTCTAAATAATACTCCTTCATTAAAAGTTAAAGAGATAATTAATCTTTTTTTAACCATTAAATGCCTCAACAAAATTCTTTATTAAATGTAAACCTTGCTTTTGACTTTTTTCAGGATGAAACTGAACGCCAAATATATTATCATCATGAACTGCAACAACTAACTCTTTACCATAATTTACCACTCCAATTATATTTGATTTTTTAACATTGATAGGGGTAAACGAGTGTGTAAAATAAAAGTTTGTATTGTTATCAATATTTCTAAATATTGTTGTTTCTTTTTTTATTTCACAATTGTTCCATCCTACATGTGGAATTCTCTCTTGAATATTTAGACTTCGAATATTAGTAACTTTACCGTTTATAAATTTAAATCCATTATAATTTCCAAATTCATTTGAGCTTTCAAATAAGGCATGAAATCCAAGGCATATACCTAGTATTGGAGTTTCATTTTTTACACGCGTTTTTATTTCATCAAAAATATTTTTTTTTTGAATATTTTCATAAAAAGTTTTATATGAACCTACTCCTGGGAGTATAAATTTTCTTGCTCTGTCTAAATCTAGCTTACTAGAACATAAAATAAAATCAGAATTTATTTTTTTTAATGCCGAACAAATTGACGGAATATTTCCAATACCTGTATCTATAACTCCAATCATTACTTAAAGTATTTAATTTTTATTTCTTTTTTATTTTTTAAAGACTGGTCAGCTGAAAAACATATTTGCATTAAGTTACATAAATAATTGAATGGTGGACTAATTGCCTTATTCTTTTTTAATGAATTTACAAAAAATTGAATCAATTTTTTTCTGTTTTTTTTATCTGGATATGAAAGATTTAATCTCTTAATTTTTAATTTATTTTTACTTTTAGATATCAATAATTGGTTATTCAAATTAGAAATAAATGTTTTATTTTTTTCAAATATTTTTATGTTGTGAAAATGAGGATGGATAGCGCCAGCATTAGCGGAAATTTTAACTATTAAACCATTCTTATATTGAAGTAAGTGAGTTAGGAATGAGAATTTCTTAAATTTACTTTTTTTAGTGGCAATTTTATTTCCTTTAGTAAAAATAGAAACTGGCAACTCATCAATCAGCCAGTTAACAATGTCTATCATATGAATTGATGCTCCAAGGGTTAAAGAATAGTTCTTTTCTTTCAATCTCCATCCAAAAAGTTTTTGTACCCGTCCCCAAAGGTAATCAGCTTCAATATTATAAATTTGATTTTTAATTATTTTTTTTTTTAGATATTGAAACATTCTTACTTCACGTAAAACTAAGTTTGAAAAAATTTTTAATTTTCTTTTTTTAACAATTTTTCTTAACCCTTCTAATTCTTTGGGTGTTGTTACCATTGGTTTTTCAACTATAAAATTTTTACAAATCTTAGATAATATTTTTATCTGTTTAAAATGGTCAGAGTCATAACTAGCAATTGAAATAAGATTAATCTTTTTATTAAGAGAAAATATGTCCTTATAATTTGAAATTATTTGAATGTTTTTATATTTTTTTTTTAAAAAATTGCGTTTAATATTATCTTTCTCACAAATAGCTATTACTTTTGTATTTGAAACAGAATTAATTGCGTCTACATGCTTAACTCCAATTCCAGCTCCTATCACAACAGAATTAATTTTCATTTATCAAATGTTTTATTTTTTTTATGTCAGACTTATAATCAATAGTCATTTTTTTTAAATGTTTGTATTTATAGTTTGGTGTGCATTTAAAGTTTTTAATAAAAAATTTTGTATTATATTTATAAAAATATTTTGAAACATGTTCTTTTTCATCTTTAGACATAAATTTTATATTTTGGGCTAAAACATCTGTTCTTATAATTTCTATTGATTGACCTGAAGGAAATGTTCTGGGAAATACATTCGTAATTAAATCCGACGATATATTTTTTCTATGAATGTTTATTGCCTTGTTAATTAATGTGTAATCAATTAACGGACTATCTGCATTTACTCTTAGAAAAAATTTAGCATTATTTTTTTTGGCAGCATTAACAAGTCTTAATGCAACATTGTTTAAATTGCCCTTATAAAAATTAATTTTTTTTTTTTTTAAAAAATAAACCAATTTTCTATCAGATTTATTTACTGAAGTCGCAACTACAATTTTTTTTATCTTATTTGATTTTTTTACACTATCTATCACATGCTCTATCAAACTTTTTTCAAATATATGACAAAGAATTTTATTTTTGAATCTTCTTGAATTAGAACGTGCTTGAATAAGTGCTAACAATATATTAATCCTTTTTCAAATGTTAAAATTAGAATGTGTTAAAACAAAAAACTTAAAAATAAATGTTGTAAATAAAATATTATCATTAAAAAATAGTTATTGGAAGTATAATGTCTCCTCCCAAAGAAATTTTTTCAAAAGTAATATAAAAAAAAATGACTTTCATATTTTGTTAAGTAGTGAAAAAAAATTGCTAGCGTATGTCTGTTTAAGGAAAGGAATTTTTATAAAGAAGAACAAAAAAATAAAACATATTCGTTTTGATACATTTATTATAAGCAAATCATCTAGAGGTAAAAATTATTCTTATTTACTAATGAATTTTACGAATAAAATAATAGAGAACTCTAATTGTGCAGGAATTTTATTTACTGGAATAAAATTAATAAATCTTTACAAGAAATTTAATTGGAAAGTTGCTAAGCCAAAGAAATTTAAAATTTTGACACCGTCAGCAAATGATCAATTATCAAATGAAAAAATAATGATGATTTATAATGAAATTGTTTAAAGTTTTAAAATTAAATTTTATTCTCTAACTTTTTAAAAATTTTTTTTCTGAATATTTTAAGCTTTCTTTTAACCATCTTGAAAAAAAATGAGATACTTTTTTATAATCATCAAATTTAAGTTTTTGGTTTTTAACTCCAGTATTTTTAAATAATAATATAAGGTTATCTTCGTCCCAATATCTATTTGAACTAATTAATTCAAAACCATAGATTTTAAAAATATTTGATAATGTGTTATATGACCAGTGCCAGGGATGATATTTTCCTGTTAATTTTTTATTATTAAAATAGTTTTGAATGGGCTTCTTGAAAGGCACTAGTATCCTAGAGCTTTCTGCTACAAGCAAAAAACCATTTTTTTTGATTGATTTTGATAAACTTTCAACAACATTCAGAGGTTCTGAGCAGTTACATAAGGTCCATGTTAAAATACCTACATCAATAATAAGTTTATCATCTTTTAAATATGAAAAATCTTCAATTTTACAATTTAATAATTTAGGAACTTTAAATTTATTTTTTTTGAATATTTTTTTTATTTTCTCTAAATTTTTTTTTGAATGCTCACTTCCCACAAGTTTATTATAACTAAAATATTTTTTTAGCTTAATTAAAATGCTTCCTTCTCCACAAGCAAAGTCACATATTGTTTTATTTTTTAAATTGACTTTTCTTCTTAAATAATCAATTACAAAAAAGTGTCTTGACTGCATTCCAGGAAAATCTGCAGTATATGTTTCTTTCTTTGGATTATTTCTTTTATCATAAATATTATTTGACCATCTGTTTACTGTCGCTTCTGAAGTCAAAATATCCGAATGATATACTAAACCTGTATATTTTGAGACTAATACAGGGCTTTTTGAAACATTTTTTAAAAATTTTAATTTTAAAGAATTTTTTTGATTTTTTAACAAAAAATCATTAGCAAAATTTTCAAGTTTTGAATTAATCTTTAATTTTTCTTTTTTAGTTTCTAGAACTTCTGAAATAATTTTTAGGTTTTTCATTTATTTAATATTTTTTTAAAATTTGTTTCAAACATATTATTAAACAAGAAAAAAAAATCCCTATTACTAAACCAAGTATAGTGTAAAAAATTGAAGATCTTGATATTATTTTAGGTGGTATTGAGGTTTGTAAAAAAGGATTATAATTTATTGACATGTTACTGTTACTAAGATCTTCTAAATTTTTTTCTAAAGCATATAATTTTTTAGAAAGAACTATTGTTCCTTGAAGGTATAAAGGTTTACTATCATATTCTTCAGATATAGCTGGGTATTTCTGTTGAATACTTTCTGAAATTTTTAAATTTTTTTTTACTATTTTAATGTCTCTTAATAAGATATCTAACAATTTTTTTTTGTAATTTTCCTTAGAAATTTCATTAATAAAAACAATGTAGTCATACAAAAATTTTTTACCTTCAAGTAGATCTGAATAAACAAGGGACAGGTTATAAGTATTTGAGTATTTTAATTCATAATCTAACTGTGAAATTTCAATATTAAGTTTTTTATTAAAGTATTCTTCAAAACTAATGTTTTTTTTTCTTATGTGAGATTTAAAATTATCTATTTTATTATTTTTTTCTGTAAATAAAATTAATTTATCTAAAGACATTAAATTGGATTTAAATATTTTATTAAAAATATTTATGTCTGAGTTTGATAAAATAAGATTATTCTGAATTAGTCTTATGTCGTGAAATAACGACTCCTCTGCGTCCTTCAAAGTTATATTCTTTTTAATTAAAACGCTTTGGCTTGATCCGTATAAATAAGAACAAATAGTAAATATTAAACAAATTATTACTATTAAAATTTTATCCTTCCATAGCGTTTTTATAAGCTCTGCAACATCAATTTGATCATCATCTATTTCTTTTTTTTTAAAGTTCATATTTTTACTGTTAAATTTTTTCTTTAATAAAAATTACATATATTATTTCTTATTTCATTCTACAAAGAAATATATTATTTGAATATCTAAATCACTATCATAAAAAAAATAAATGAAAGAATAATTATATCTTAATTTATCTAGATAATCTAAATTAACAAGACAATAATTGAAAATGAAAAAAAAAACTTTAATAATTTTAGGACACACAGGGTCACTTGGATCACAATTATTCCAAGATTTAAAAAAAAAAAAAATTAAAGTTTTTGGCTTTTCAAGAAAAAATATTAAATTTGAAAAAAATTTCAAATCTATAGAAAAAAAAATTATAAATTATCAACCAAGTATTATTATAAATTGTATTGGTTTTTTAGGTCTTAAAAATTGTGAAAAAAATAAAAAAGAAGCAAAAAAAATAAACTATAATTTTCCAATATTTCTTGCAAAAGTATCAACAAAATATAAAATTAAATTAGTTCATTTTTCAACGGAAGCAGTTTTTTCTGGGAACAAAAAAAATGTTCCTTATTTTGAAAATAGTTTGCCAAATCCTAAAACAATTTATGGAAAAACAAAATTAGATGCTGATAATTTTTTATATAAGAAAAAAAACTGCTTTATAATTAGATTGCCAATGTTGTACGGGCCAACTAATAAAAAACAAATTATATATAAATTAACGTCTAATATAATAAAAAATAAAAAAATTTTTGTTGCTAATGATGTTTTTTCGAGCCCTGTATATACACCTTTTGTTTCAAGATTTGTTATGAATAAAGTTATAAAAAAAAATTATAAAATGAAACTAGTTCACATAACCTCCAACAGAAAAATATCTATATATAATTTTATGAAAAAAATTGGTTTAATATTGAAAAAGAGAAAGTATTTAATTAAAGTAAAAGATAAATTCTTTAAAGACAATTTTAATAAACCAAAAAATTTAGGATTGAAAACTTTAAACAAATTCTGTATTGATAAAACTATAATTAATAAAAAAATAGTAAACAATATAATTAGATGACAAAGGACTTAAAAAAAAGATTTGAAAATGATGGTGTGATTTTAGTAAAAAATGCTTGGAAAAATAATGATTTAGAGTTATTAAAAAATGAATATGATAAATTAGATGCTGATCTAAAGAATCAAGAAATTTTTAAGGATGAGCCATTAATCGTTTTTTGGAAACATGTCCAGGGAGAGCAGAAAAGAATAACTACATTTAAAGATTTCCCAAAAATGTGGGATTTTATAAACAAAAAAATTGTTCCAAATGTAAAAAAAATATTTGGAGAAAATTGTTATTTGCAACTATTGGAAACAATAATTTTCAATAAGCCATACGAAACTAGCAATACACTTCACTGGCATCAAGACGTTGCTTACTTTCCCCTAAAACCAAACAATCAAATTGCTATCTGGTTTCCAATGGAGGATGTAGATAAAGAATCAGGAGCATTAAATTACGCTATAGGTTCACATAAAGAGGGTATAAAAGGATCAACAGATTTACATACTAGAAAACCTTTTGATAATGAAGAGAGAGAATTAATACCTGCAGATCCCACAGAAGCGGGTTTTGAAGTAAGATGTATGGAAATGAATAATACAGATATGTTATTACATAATGGGTATACTTGGCACTATTCAGGTCCAAACAAAAAAAAAGGTTACACTCGTAAAGGTGTTTCAGTTAGATTTATCACAGAACCATCTGTTTTTGATCCAAGACCAGGTCAGGGAGCAGCATTTACAAAACAATTAAGCTTGGTAGCTGGTGATCCATTTGAAGGAAAGCCATTTCCTCAAATCAACTAAGTGACTAATTTTTGAAAAAATCTGTTGGTGCGATAATAATTTACAAAAATAAATTCCTTTTACAAAAAAGAGATAAAAAAAATGATATTTATTTTCCAGGTCTCTGGGGAGTTTTTGGTGGATTATTAAAAAATAGAGAAAGTCCAAAAATGGCAGTAGAGAGAGAGGTTATGGAGGAAATAAATGTAAAACTAAAATTTAAAAAATTTTTAGAAAATGATATTTTATCGAAAAATTTTAATCCAAGGAGAAGAAGATATTTTTTTTATAGCAATATTAAACATCGAGAGATTAAAAAAATTGTTTTAAATGAAGGTGAAAGTTTTGATTTTTTTAATTTAAAACAATTAGAAAAATTATCAATTGTTCCATGGGATTATGCTGCAATAAAGTATTTTTACTTTTCAAAGATAAAAAAAATGCAGGTTATTCCTCAAAAAAAATCTAAATAAAATTTCAAAAACTTGAAATATAAATTTATTCAATTTAGTTATAAGAAATAAAAATTTCTAAAGTAACTTTAATTTGATTAAATAGTAATATTCACAATATCAAAAATTTTTTTTAATGCATAAATCAAGCCAATTGAGTTATTAGTAACAGTCAGCTGCACGCATTACCGCACTTCCAAATCTGGCCTATCAAATAAACAAATGGATTGTTGTTAACTTTTAGGAATGGCTTTGATGTATTTTTAACAAAAATTCCAAGCCTACTTCCTAACCCACCTGCTAAAATGATTGCTTACATATAATATCTATTTACTCATTTTTACAACTATCAAATTATAAACTAGAGATGTTTTAAAGCCTCGATCAAGGAATTAATTTCTATAAACTTATTTAAATTATTTTTTTTATAATTTTTTTTCTTTTGGTTAAAGAGAATATTTGTTTTAACAAGTGCATTATTTCCTGCTTTAATATCTGAAATTTTATCTCCAATTAAAATAGACTCATTCATATCTAGGTTAAATTTTTTTTTTGCTCTTAGAAGCATGCCAGGATTAGGTTTTCTATCAAAAGAGTCTTTTAAATATTTTCCAATACCTTCTGATGGATGGAAAGGACAGTGATAAACTGCATCAATATAACAATCATATTTAAGTAATAAATATTTCATATATTTTGTTAATTTATTGAAATCATCAATTGAAAAAAGTTTTTTTCCTATACCTGCTTGATTGGTTATAATTATAATTTTATATCCATTTCTCTGTGCAGTGTTGATTAAAATTTCAATATTTTCTATTAAATGAAATTTATCTATTTGATATACATAACCATAGTCTTCATTTATTACACCATCTCTATCTAAAAATAATGCTTTATTTTGTTTAGAAGTTTTTTTTAAATTTTTTGTCATAAAAAAATAAATAAAAAAAATATTTAATTAATTTTAAGTAATCTAACATAATCTTTGTATGTTTTTTCTAAACCTTTTTTTAAAGTTACCTCAGGTTTAAAGCCCAGGCTATTAATAAGCTTAGACTCTAAAATTTTTCGCGGAATCCCGTCTGGTTTAGTTGTATCAAAATAAATTTTTCCCTTAAAACCAACAACGTCTTTAATAGTTTTAGCTAATTCTTTTATTGTAAGATCAGTCTGACTTCCAACATTTATATGACTGCACATGGGAGATGTTTTTTCATTAAATTTTTTTTTGTCTAAATTCATTAGATAAATTGATGCTCTAGCCATATCGTCAACAAATAAAAATTCTCTTTTAGGTTTCCCCGTCCCCCATATCATAACCTCAGGTAAATTATCAATTTTTGCTTTATGAAACCTATAAATTAATCCTGGAATTACATGACTATTTTCAGGATGATAATTATCACCAGGACCATAAAGATTTGTGGGCATTATACTTCTAAAATCAATGTTGTGACTTAAGCCATACTGACGATTGTAACTTTCACACATTTTTATACCCGCAATCTTTGCAACAGCGTAAGGTTCATTTGTTGGCTCCAACTCCCCAGTTAATAATTTATTTTCTTTTATTGGCTGATTTGCGTACTTTGGATAAATGCAACTTGAGCCTAAAAATAAAAATTTTTTAACACCATTTAAAAAAGCGTTATGTATTACGTTATTTTGTATCATTAAATTTTCATAAATAAATTCTGCAGGATAGGTATTATTTGAATATATTCCACCCACCTTAGCTGCAGCTAAATATACTTGATCAATTTTTTTATTTTTAAAAAAGTTTTGAACTTGCTTTTGGTTTAATAAGTCAAGTTCTTTTCTATCTCTTGTAATAATTTCCAAATTTTGTTTTTTTAAAAGACGCACCAAAGCAGATCCAACCATGCCTTTATGACCTGCAATAAATATTTTAGTTTTAGACATTTTGATTTATATCTATATTTCTAAATTTTTTTATTTATTATTAAATTTATCTTCTAATTTAAAATCTTCATCCACCATTTCCTTAACTAGCTCTTCAAATGATATTTTTGGCGACCAGTTTAATTTTTTTTTAGCTTTACTTGAATCTCCTAATAAAGCTTGAACTTCTGTAGGTCTAAAATATCTTGGATCAATTTTTATGATGTCTTTTCCATTAAAAGATCCTACTTCATTTAAGCCATTCCCTTTCCATTCTATTTTCATACCTAAATTTTTTGAAGCTTTATTAATGAAATCTCTTACAGAAAATTGTTTACCAGTTGCAATCACAAAATCTTCAGGATCTGCTTGTTGCAAAATTAGCCATTGTGCTTCTACATAATCTTTAGCATGACCCCAATCTCGTTTTGCATCTAAATTTCCGAGGTATAAAACATTTTGTAGTCCTAATTTAATTCTTGCCAAACCTCTAGTAATTTTTCTAGTAACAAAAGTCTCTCCTCTTACTGGACTTTCGTGATTAAACAAAATCCCATTGCATGCATAAATTCCGTAAGCTTCTCTATAATTTACTGTAATCCAATAAGCATAAAGTTTAGCGACTCCATAAGGGCTTCTTGGATAAAACGGTGTATTTTCATTTTGAGGAGTTTCTTTTACACTACCATATAATTCTGAAGTTGAAGCCTGATAGTATTTAGTTTTCTTCTCTAATTTTAAAATTCTAATAGCTTCTAAAATTCTAAGTGCACCGATTGCATCAGAGTTTGCTGTATACTCTGGTTCTTCAAAAGATACCGCAACATGACTTTGTGCAGCTAAATTATAAATTTCATCAGGCTGAACTTCTTGAATAATTCTTATTAAAGAAGTTGAGTCTGTCATATCACCATGATGTAAAATTAATTTTTTGTTTAACTCATGGGGATCTTGATATAGGTGATCAATTCTATCAGTATTAATTAATGACGTTCTTCTTTTAATACCGTGTATTTCATAATTTTTATTAATTAAAAATTCGGCTAGATAAGATCCATCTTGTCCTGTAATTCCTGTGATTAATGCTCTTTTCATGGTAGCTTAAATTTATAAACCTTAACACATTATAAAAAATATCTAACAACAATATAACAATAAGTTTAGGAGGAACGGTAATAATTAATTAAAGTAAATATCTACTTTATAAAATTTTTTTCAGTGCATAAATCAAGCCAATTGAGCTATTAGTACTGGTCAGCTGCACGCATTACTGCGCTTCCACATCCAGCCTATCAACGT
>MDSX01025331.1_pt1 | contig 61526 bp, 56 predicted proteins | sample 811141 | NCBI WGS metagenome assembly MDSX01 (sample SAMN05326642, study PRJNA326480) | marine metagenome | isolation source: seawater | place: Atlantic Ocean: South East | collected 2010 | reverse complement strand
CAATCCTTCGATATTTACATCTTTTAAAAAATATTGCGTACCTTCATTAATTAAAAAAAAGATATCCACTTTATTATTCACAACATCAAATGAGTCTTTGATTGAGGCCTCTAAAAAACCTTTTGAATTATAAAAATTTTTTATGTTAATAGCATCAAGCTTTAGCAGTCTTCTGTCAAAATCTATGGAATTGAATGACATTACAGAGGGGGGTTTTAATTCAATTTGATCTTCTAATTCGCTTGAATTTACTTGACCATTTCCTATGAAAAATACATTACTGATGATTCTTCTCTCGCTAATTTGTGAAAAAGAGATAGTCGTTAATAGTATGGTTAGATAGTATTTATGTAGCATGCTTCACAGTCTAATAAACTCGACGAACGCGGAATTTCATTTGCACTTGTCCGCTCTCATCTACGTTTCCAATGACTGAGAAATTAGGATTTAATTTGTATTCAACACCTACTTTGTTTTTATATGCCGCCTCCAAAGAGAATGATCTTTTGTAGCTTAAGCTAAAATTTTGATTTAATGTTGCATTGATACTGAATTCTTCACCTTGATTTGGATTTAAAAGCTCTGAGGTTCCGGATATTTGAACATCTTGAATAATTCCAGAAGATTTTAATCCTGTTGTTTTAATAAAGTTTTTTTCAAGTTGTCTTTCTAAATATGCACCTAGTATTGTTTGCGCTTGTGTACCGAGCCCTTCTGTAGTAAAACCTTCTTCCGAAACTCTTGTATTGAAAGTAAGCAATTGCAGTATATCGCTTTCTGAATATCCTTTGTCGCTGTCGAATCTCCACTCAGGGTTATCGAATGGACCAAAAACGCCAAGTAAAATTTCTGCATCTCCGATTTTTGTAGAGGCTGAAAGTTCTAAAAAAGGGTTAAATCCTTGACCATCAAATATCATTGAACCTTTTAAATTTTCGAAAACATCTCCCAGATAATAGTAAATTTGCCCTTGAATAAATTCTATCTCCCCAGAATAATTCCATTCATCACTATATAGTTTTGACATTCCCATTTCACCAGATATTTTTGCATCAATTTGGGAATTGCGTATTGCAAAAGTATCTTCAATAGGAAATCTTATATTGTAATTAGTAACCACTCTTCCTTTTTCATCGCTGCTTCTAGTTGACTCACCACCTACAAACTCTTTATAAATTGCTCCATTTTTAGCGCTTATTGTACCTGTTACATCCACAGTGTCTTTGCCGGAAATAAAAACTTCAAGATCTGCATAACTCTCAATATCTTGATTTAACGACCGAAAAAAGACGTTCTTACCATTTGCGTTAATCGCATAACGAGGTTCAAAAAATTTTGTAAAATCGATATTTCCAGATAAACTAAAATTGTCTGCTTGTGTTTTTCTATCATTTGAACTAGTTAGCGATCCTTTGAATGAATCAATTGTTAGTATATTGTTCACTAGTTGAGCCTGAGCGCCTATTCTTTTCATTGGCTCATCCATTAGAACATTGTAAATACTTGTATTTGAAAGAACAATGACACCATTTCTTTTTAAGCTTTTTCGTGGTCCATCTATATTAAAACTTATATTAATATCGCCTATAATTGAATCAACATCGGATATATAAGTAGAAATAAACTCTGCCGAGCGAAAGAATCCTTCAGAATTCAATTCTATCTCAGAGTTTGGCGAAATCTTTCTAGATTTAGAAACAAGATCTAGGTCAACAGGAATCTTTGCATTCCCTACCAAACTATTCCTTCCGTTCAGAGAAGAGAAGTCTTCAAAAATTAATTTTTTATTCTTGTATGCGCCATTCCCTGAAACTATACCAAGTGGCAACATACCCCAATAAGCATTATCTATTTTTCCTTCAATATTATATTGAGTTTTAGTGGTATTACCATCAATGCTAAAGGTTCCTGTAAACTGTCCTTTAATACGAGATACGTAGACATTTGAAATATTTGAAAGAAATGATAAATCGATGTTTCGATAATTTGATACTAATTTTGCTGGCTGAGATTTAAGTGGATCAAAAGGAAAAGGAATATTACCAGAAATAAAAAAACTTGATTTGTTTTCATGGGTAAGAGACAAAGTGTCAATTAGTATTACCCCGTTTTCATAAAATGCATCAACTCTTAAATCATTAAAGGGTTGATTAACTAAAGATCCTTCTTTTACGCTAAAATCAAATTTTACTTTGTCCACAGCAGTATCTTTTGGAAAATTAATTTCTCCAAAAAGACTTCCGCTGACTCTTTCACTTCCCCTTATATCAAATAAGGCAAGTAGATCTGTTGTAACATTAGAGAATTTCACTTTGCCAATAAACGGATTTGTCTCAAAATAACCTTCAATTACACCATCATCTACGTGAAGTTCAAATGGGTCTACAGTGACAGTTTCATTAGAAAAATTCAAAGTTAATTGCGATGGATTTATTAGAAAATGATCTTTATAGGCAAGCTGAAGCTTGTCAATAATTAACAAAGAATCAGCGCTGTAAGTACCGTTTAATTGTAAAAAATCAGAATTATTTCTCAGTTCAAAAGAGGATATCGCGATATTTTTTCCATTGAACAAGAATTGACCATTTCCGTTTTTCAGAGTAAAATTATTCCAAACCCCATCAACAAATTTTGTTTTTACAGTTCCAGTTCTTTCACCTCTTACATCATCAATTTGTGCATAAAGCTCAAAATTTGATAATTTTATATTTTTATATTTAAAATTACTTATAACAAGATCAGCATCTACAGAAGTTTCATCAAATGATCCGAAGATTCTCATTGATCCTGTGGCGTCCCCTTCTGATAAGGTATCACTCCAAAAGTAATTAATCAAAGAACTGGACGCTTCGGTTAAATCTAATTTTAGATCTAATATTTTTTCAGTGTAATCAGAACTTCCTTCAACAGTTATCAATGAGCGGTCGATAGATAGCGTAATTGGATTAAAAATTGTTAGCATAGAGTCAGAATAAGAGACTCCACCAGAGAATGATGAAGGCTCTTCATTGAATCTAACTGTCTCTACAATATCCGCATTAACGTCAAGAGACGTTATCTGTACTTCTTTAAAGCTTCCATCAAGTAACAAATAGCCAGATATTCCTGTTTTTTGAGTATTTGATACCCATTCGCTAAAATCTAAGTTGTTAAGTTCAGCAATTCCATTAAACCTTCCAGCTTTTTCGATTAAGCCATTTAAAGATAGGCTGGCGTCATTACCTATAAGATCTAGTCTGTTTAAGCGCACGTAGCCAGAATCACTTTTTAGATCAAACCCTCCCTGCATACTTAAGCCAAGATCATTTCGAATTTTAAGGTCGCCTTTATAATCAGAAAGGTTTGATTTAAATGTAAAAATTGCGGACAAGCTAGATAGGTTTGGTTGTAATGGTAGTTCAGAGAATATTACTTTAGGTATTTGGTATTCATCTATTTCAATCTCAGCATAAATACTTGAAGAATCGAAAAAACTATATTCTAAAAAGCCAGATAAGTCTATATTGTTGACGCTAGCTGCATTTAGGTCCAGTGAAATTATATTTTTCCCAAAATATCCCTTAAGACCTTTTGTGCTAACTTCAAAAGCTGGAAGGGTTGAAGAAAAATTAAACTCTTCTAAGTTTATATTTATTTTTTCATTAGTATTTAATATTTCACCATTAATTAAAAAGTCTATTGCGCGAGTTGAATCTTCAAATGATACGATCAAACTTCCATCAAGAAATAAATTTTTTATATTTATCGGGAAATTACTTGGATCGAAAGGTATCATATTATGATCTAAGCTATTATTTTCAAAATCTATCGAAGGCTTAATGATAGCGTTAGAAACTCTTAACTGATTAAGATTCACCTTCCCAAGCAATAATGGAATAATTTTTATCCGAGCCTCAATAGACGGAAAGCTTACTTCTGAGCCATCAGATTTCGTAAGGACAATATCGTTTGATGATATTTTGGTAAATAAGTGACCTGAGAAAACACTATTTTCAAGTTTCCAGCCAGAATTATTGAGTTGATTATTTAAGTATGTTTCAATTCGACCCTGCCAAACGCTCGGTCTAAACAGGTAAAGTAAAACTAAGAAAGAGAGCGCAATTGATAATGTCAGAATTTTCTTGTGTTTTCTTGTCATAATTAAATAGTTCTATACGTTTACTATGAAATTACACCTCTTCAGTTCCATAAACAAAAAAAGCACACTAAAAAGTATGCTTTTTTTACTATAAGTTGAAATGTAGTTAATCAACTACTTCAAAGTCTGCATCTTCAATTTCAGCATCATCTTTTTTCTTTTTCTTTTTATTACTTGATGGGTTAGCATTAGAATCATCATCCTGATTTTCTTCTTTAGCTGAATCATACATTTTCGATGCAACCTGATTCCAGGCATTATTTAATTCATCAAGTGAAGATTTTAAATTTTCAACACTATCTCCATCTTTAGCTACTTTAAGTTTCTCAACACTGTCTTCAAGCGACTTTTTTTCCTCATCATTCAATTTTTCTTTATATTCATCCAGATTCTTTTCAGTTTGATAGATTAATTGCTCAGCTTGATTCTGCATATCTATCGATTCTCTCTTTTCTTTATCCTCAGATTCGTGCTGTTTGGCGTCATTTACCATTTTTTCAACTTCTGTATCTGAAAGTCCGCTTGATGCTTCAATTCGAATACTCTGTTCTTTGCCAGTAGCCTTATCCTTTGCGCCTACATTAAGTATACCGTTCGCATCAATATCAAACGTAACTTCAACTTGAGGAACTCCTCGAGGTGCTGGCGGAATTCCATCAAGGTGAAATCTTCCAATAGTTTTATTATCAACCGCCATTTCACGTTCTCCCTGAAGAACATGAATTTCTACAGTAGTTTGATTATCAGCTGCCGTAGAAAACACTTGGGATTTTTTAGTCGGTATAGTTGTATTTCTTTCAATCAATTTTGTGGATACGCTTCCAAGGGTTTCTATGCCAAGAGAAAGCGGGGTAACATCTAATAACAATATATCATCAACATCTCCAGCTAGCACTCCTCCCTGAATAGCTGCGCCTAAAGCTACAACTTCATCGGGATTAACGCTCTGATTTAACTCTTTTCCAAAAATTTCTTTCACTTTATCTTGAATCTTTGGAATTCTAGTGGAACCACCTACCATAATTACCTCATGAATATCAGAAGTAGATAAACCTGCATCTTTTAAAGCTTTTAAGCATGGTTCCGCTGTTCTTTCAACCAAGTCTGATACAAGATCTTCAAATTTTGCTCTCGTCAAAGTTAGGTTTAGATGCTTAGGTCCGGATGAATCAGCAGTAATGAAAGGTAGGTTAATTTCTGTTTGCTTAGAACTAGAAAGCTCTTTCTTAGCAACTTCAGCTGCTTCACGCAATCTTTGAAGTGCCATAGGATCTTTAGTTAAATCAATACCTTCAGATGATTTAAACTCTTCAGCAATCCAGTTGATGACTTTTTGATCAAAATCATCACCGCCTAAGTGAGTATCTCCATTAGTTGACTTAACTTCAAATACACCATCACCTAATTCTAAAATGGAAATGTCAAATGTTCCGCCGCCGAGGTCAAAAACAGCTATGGTTTCTTCTTTCTTTTTGTCTAGACCATAAGCCAATGAAGCTGCTGTTGGTTCATTGATAATTCTTCGAACATTTAAACCTGCTATTTTACCAGCATCTTTTGTAGCTTGTCGTTGAGAATCGTTAAAATAAGCAGGCACTGTAATTACAGCATCACTTACAGTCGATCCTAAATGCTCTTCAGCTGTCTGTTTAAGCTTTTGTAGAACCATAGCACTAATTTCTGGAGGAGAATATTTTTTGTCAGAAATTTTAACCGAAACTGAGTCAGATTTACCTTTTACTATTTCGTAAGGAACATCTTTTGACTCACTGCCAACTTCTTTGAACATTCTACCCATAAATCTTTTAATTGAAAAAATAGTATTTTGAGGATTTGTAACAGCTTGTCTTTTAGCTGGCTGACCAACTAAGCGATCATCTTCTTTTGAGAAAGCGACCACTGAAGGAGTTGTTCTCCCACCTTCTGAACTGCTTATAACTGATGGTTCGCCGCCCTCTAAAACAGCGACACATGAATTTGTAGTACCTAAATCAATACCAATAATCTTGCCCATAATATTTTACTCCATTATAATTGATTAATTCTATTAATTGTAGTGCAAGATACGTGCCAATATTCTCTGTCTAGCAATATGACATATAAAGTTAAACTAAATGTCATTATGGCAGTTTAAATATGATTTATTAGGATTTTGAAATAGTTTTTTTTCTTGTTTTCGGAGGCACAGGAAAAAACTTAAATATTCCACCACTTAGTTCGATTTTAATTTTATCAGCCTTTTTAAATTTATTTTGCAACAACAATTCAGATAACGGGTCTTCAATTGACTTTTGAATCTCTCTTCGAAGATTGCGAGCACCATATTCAAAGCTAAAACCTTGATTTGCTATGTGCAATTTTGCTTTTTTTGTAATTTGAAGTGAAAAACCAATTTTTTCTAAATTTTGATAAAGACCTGACATTTGCAAATCTATTATTTTAATTACATCTTCTTTCGTAAGTGTGTTGTAAATCACAGTTTCATCTAGTCGATTTATAAATTCTGGGTTAAAAATACTTTTAACTTTATCTAAAATTTTATTTTTTACCCTTTCGGAATCTTGCTCTTTATTTATTTCATTAAAGCCAAAAGAAGCTGTGTTTTGAATTTCTTTCGTACCAATATTTGATGTGAGTATGATTACTGTATTTTGAAAGTCTATCTTTCTTCCATAGCTATCTGTCATAAAACCTTCGTCAAATAATTGTAATAATAAATTGAAAATATCTGGATGCGCTTTTTCAATTTCATCAAATAATACTACTGAATAAGGATTTCTTCGTACTTTTTCTGTAAGTTCACCCCCCTCATCATAACCAACATACCCAGGAGGAGCCCCAATTAGTCTTGACATTGCAAAACGCTCACCGTACTCACTCATATCCAGCCTTACCAAAGAGTCTTCCTTGCTAAAAAGATAATGAGCCAACTCTTTAGCTGTTTCTGTTTTTCCAACACCTGTAGGTCCCAGGAATAGATAAACACCTATGGGTCTACCCTGCCTTTTTAGACCAGCCCTGGATCTTTGAATGGCTTTACTAAGGGTTTTAATTGCATGACTCTGTCCAATTATTTTTTGCGATAACTCTTCATCCATCTTCAAAAGTTTTCTACCTTCAGATTCTGCTACCCTTTGAACTGGTATTCTTGTCATTGTAGAAACTACATCTGCAATGTTATCTTCAGATATAGTTGTTGGATTTAACTCCTCACTAGATTTCCATTTTTTTTGTATATCACTTAGCCTACTAACCAACTTATGCTCTTTATCTCTTAGGCTTGCAGCATCTTCGAATTTCTGCTCAATAACGACAGATTTTTTCTTACTCCTGATTTCATCAATTTCAATTTCTAAATCTATTATTTTTTGAGGAACTTTAATATTTAGTATATGCGCTCTTGAGCCTGCTTCATCTAGTACATCTATAGCTTTATCTGGTAAGAATTTATCTGTGATATATCTATCTGAAAAATATACGCAAGCACGAATAGCTTCATCTGAATAAGTTACATTATGGTGTTTTTCATAGCTCGGCTGCAACCCTTTCAGTATTTCAATTGATTCATCTGTTGATGGAGGTAAAATATTTATTTTTTGAAATCTTCTTTCAAGAGCGCCATCTTTTTCAACATGTTTTCTGTATTCATCAAGGGTTGTTGCGCCTATACAATGAATGTCACCTCGAGCCAAAGCTGGTTTAAACATGTTTGAAGCATCTAATGAGCCTGATGCTCCACCAGCCCCAACTATAGTATGAAGTTCATCAATGAACAAAATTAGATTATCGGTTTTTTCTAACTCAACCATTATTGTCTTCATTCTTTCTTCAAACTGACCTCTATACTTTGTCCCAGCAACTAAGCCTGCAAGGTCTAAAGATAAAATTCTTTTATTATGAAGTGTCCTTGGAACATTTTTATCAATAATTTTTTGACCCAACCCTTCAATAATTGCGGTTTTTCCAACGCCTGGCTCACCAATTAATACAGGATTATTTTTCTTTCTTCTAGATAAAATCTGTGCTACTCTTTGGATCTCATCTTCTCTTCCAATGACAGGGTCAAGACAACCTTCGCGTGCTAGCTCTGTTATATCTCGTGAAAAATGGTCTAATGCAGGAGTTTTTGATTTAGAGGGTTTTGAAGACTTTATTTCTTTGCGGTCATCATAGGAATCATTTGGCTCATTGTTAATTAAATCGAGTATGCTCTCATAATCTAAATTATGAGAGTTTAAAACTTCTCTTGCAATACCTTCATTTTCTTTAAGAATTGCTAATAGTAAGTGCTCGTCATCAGCAATAGCAGAACCCAGAGCCGCAGCTTCATTAAATGCATTACGTAGTATTCTTTCAGCTCTTCGCGTTAAAGGTAAATGTCCTAATGTCATTGTATTGCCAAGAGTTTTAATCATGTCTTCAATCATTGACTGGACATCAGATATATCGCAATCATAAATATCAAATATCTTTGAACTCAAGCCCGACTTTTCCCTTAAAAGGCCCAGCAATAAATGCTCAGAACCTACATAACTATGTCCAAGCCTAATCGCCTCTTCCTTAGCATTTTTAATTATCAGTTGAACTCTTTGTGAAAAATTTTCTTTCATGGCTATATGAAGTTAAGAATGGATACTAAAACTTCAAATAATATCTGTTTCAGATAATGACCCCTTCTTAAGAATAAAGCTTTTGCTCCCAATTGAAGCTACATTTCTATCGTGAGTTGCAATTATAATCGACTGATCAAACTCTTTGTTTATCTTTATAAAAAGCTGAATTAGTTTATCTGCATTTTCCATATCAAGATTGCCGCTTGGTTCATCAGCAATTATTATAGCAGGTTTATTAACTAAGGCTCTCGCAATAGCTACCCTTGATCTTTCACCCCCGGAAAGCTCTGAAGGATAATGATTTATTCTTTTTGTGAGTCCCATAAACTCTAAGAGCTCTTTAGCGTACGAGTCATTTATTTTATTTTCATAAATTTGTTGCGGAATCAAAACATTTTCTAAGGCATTAAATTCAGGAATCAGGTGGTGGAATTGAAAAACAAAACCTAAATATTCATTTCTTATTTTTGACAAAGACTCGTTGCTCAATTTTATTATTTCTTTTCCATTAATAGTTAGCTCACCCTTATCAAAAGACTCTAGCGTTCCAAGTATATTTAATAGGGTTGACTTTCCAGAGCCGCTAGGACCCATGATTGTAATAAGATCGCCTTTTTTTATATTTAGCGAGACATTGCTAAAAACGCTCAATCTACCATTTTGATTTAAAAATGACTTTGCAATATTTTTTGCATGTAAAATCATTTCTCAAACACCAATGAGTTTTTAATTGTTGCTAAATTAGTCCGCTTGGCAGCTATCATTGATGAAGAAAATACCATCACAAATGATATTAACAGGATTAACAAAATGTCCTTAAAATATATTAACATTGGCAGATGAGATGTAAAGTATATATCACCAGGTAATTTTATTACCCCAAAAATACTTTGTATCATTACAATCGCCAGACCTAAAAATAGACCTATAAAGATTCCAAGGGTCCCTGTAAAAAATCCCTGCTTGATGATAATATTTCGAATTGTTTTCTTTGGAGTACCAAGTGTAGATAGAATTCCATACTGCTTTATTTTTTGGGTTGTAGTCAACATTAATGTTGTAGAAAGATTAAAACAGCCAACCAGAACAATTAAACTTAAAACTATTAATGAACCTAAGCGCTCGAGCTTCATTGCACTAAATAGGTTGCTGTGCATTTCTTTCCATGTTTCAAGTTTTATATCTGGAAAAAACGTGAAAATATCACTTTTAACTTTATTTAAACTATGTCTATCATTTATTCTAATGTCAATGCCATCATAATCCTTTTTTCTAAGAAAAAGCTTATCGCCTATCTCCTGACCAATAAATGCAATCCTATCATTAAAATCTAATACCTGAACATTGAAAATTGCTCCAACAACAGTTCTTACTTGCCTAGGCATCCCTAGAATTGAATTCTGATCTAAAGGGCTCATAATTTTAACTTCATCACCAACTCTTAAATTCATTCTGGCTGCAGTAGTCTTTCCTATAATAATCTTTGGTTGATCATATTTACCTATTGATTCAATATTTAAATCATAAAACTTTTCTATCTTCTTTAAGTCTATTGACTTGAATTTAATCATTCTTGTGGACTTATTATTTGCAATAATAAGTCCAATTCGTTCTTTGTATGCAACAAACTCATTAATGCTGTTTATATTTTGAATGTTGTTAATCTTTTCATTGTTGTGAAAATTCCCTCGAAGCTTAATATCGCCTTCAAAACCAATTATTTTATCAACTATTTTACTTTCAAAGCCATTCAAAACTGAGACTGATAAAACCATAGCCATTGTCCCAACAGCAATACCTACCACGGCAATTATGCCAGTTACCCTTGTAGGTCCAACCTCCTTCCTTGAAAACATAAAATTTTTTGCAACTTTTGAAGAAAAATTCATTCGTATTTAAGTGCCTGTGAAGGCAAAATTTTAGATGATCGCGCGGAAGTTGAATACGACACAAAAGAGGTAATAACAAGCGTCATAGTTGATATAGTTAAAATTTGAATAAAATTTATGTCAATAGGTATAAAGTTCATGAAGTAAATATCCTCAGGAACTCCAATAATTTTAAAATTATTTTGTAGTGTTGCTAATGAAATAGCAATCAATGAACCAAGCGTTGTACCTAAAAAACCGATAATTAAACCTTTAATGAAAAAAATATTTTTAATCTTTGATGACGGCATTCCGATAGCTGACAACAATCCAATTTGTGTAGTTTTATCTACAACTATCATAGATAGTGATGATATAATATTAATTATAGCTACAAGAGTAATTAGACTGAAAATAAACAAGATCGGCCAACGTTGCACGTTAAGCCATTTGTAAAGTGCTCTATTTTTTTCTTTCCAAGTCATAGACATTAAGGGGTACGAAATGTTAGAGCTTACTGTTTTATTTATAACGTCATACTTATCGATTTCTTTTAGTCTTATAACATATCCTGAAATCTTTTCATTTAAATTAAACAAAGATTTAGAATCCTCTATTTTTATAAAAATAGAGGATTTGTCATATTCTGTCATACCTGAATGAAAAATGCCTTCAATATTAAACTGCATAAAATTTTTATTATTGAGATAGAGGGTAGACAGATCAAATATAGTTATTTTATCATTCAAGCTAATACCCAGCAAATCCGCCAAGCTTTTACCTATAATTACTCCTTTATCTAGAAGTCTAGATGATCCCTCTACTACCATCTTATCAATGAACTCAAGATCTTCTTCATTAATACCTTCAACAACTATACCTTCAGCGAATTGTCCTTTCCTCAATAAAGCGGTGTTCTGTGTAAATTGACTAATAGAAACACTGTTCATTTGGGTAAATAGTTTTTTTTCTAAATTATAAATCGAGGGATTAAAGGGCTCATTTAAAAAATGCTTTATCCTAATGTGGCCATCAACCTGTGTAATTTTTTCGGATATAACTCTCTCAAATCCATTTAATATAAAAAGGGTAATTAGTAGCGCAGATACTCCAATCGATAGTCCAATGATAGATAAAGTGCTCGCAGTCTTAATAAATCCGCTCTTATGATCAGACCTTATGTGTTTTAATGCTAGTAAAAGACTAAATTTCAATTTTTTATAAGCTATTCATTTTTCATTGCAGGAAATAGAATGACATCTTTTATAGATCTATTTTCTGTTAAAAGCATTACGAGTCTATCTATACCAATACCTACGCCGCCAGTTGGAGGCATCCCACACTCCACTGCTTGTAAAAAGTTTTCATCAATAGGGTGGGCTTCGTCATCTCCTTGAGCAGCAAGTTTTTGTTGAGATTCAAACCTCTCACGCTGGTCAATTGGATCGTTTAGCTCTGTAAATGCATTGGCAAATTCTGCCCCACCAATAAATAACTCAAATCTCTCAACTAAATTGGGATTTCCATTTCTATGCTTTTTTGCCAGAGGCGAAATTATAGTTGGGTAATCAACAACAAAGGTAGGTTGGATTAATTTTGGCTCAATATATTCGCTCATTATGTTATCAAGCAATTGACTGTAAGTGTCTTCTGATTCAAACCTAAAATCTTTTTTTCTGCACAGTTTTTTAAGCTTGTCAAAATCTAAATCAGAAACATCTTCACCTAAGGCTTCATTGATAAGGTCAAAAAATGAAATTCTTTTAAATTTCTTGGACAGATCAATTTCTTCATTATTCCAATGCAAAATATCAATATCAACGTCGTTCGCGGTTTTGCGAATCATATTTTCAACTAAGTCCATGTTATTTTCGTAATCAGCATAAGCCCAGTAAAATTCAAGCATCGTAAACTCGGGATTATGACTACGGTCCATTCCCTCATTTCTGAAATCTTTAGCGATTTCATAAACTCGATCAATACCACCAATTATTAAACGTTTTAAATATAATTCATCAGCAATTCTAAGGAAAAATTTTTGATCTAAAGCGTTATGATGGGTTGTAAAAGGTCTTGCATTGGCACCTCCATATATTGGCTGAAGAACAGGTGTTTCGACTTCTAAAAAACCTAAATTGTCTAAATAAGATCGAATGCTTTTAATAATCTGAGATCTTTTGATAAATGTTTCTTTAACATCGGAATTAACTATGAGATCAAGATGTCTATTCCTGTATCTTTGCTCTTTTCCACTAAATGCATCATACACCTCATCTTCTTTTTCTTTAACAATTGGAAGGGGTCTTATTGCTTTACAAAGAACGGTCAGTTCAACCGTCTTTATAGAGACCTCGCCAACTTTAGTTTTAAAGACAGTACCGACTATTCCTACAAAGTCTCCAATATCCATTAATTGGAAAACTTCATACATATTTTCACCAACATCATCTTTCTTAATGAAAATTTGTATTTTTCCCTGACTATCTTGAATATTAAAAAAAGAAGCTTTACCCATCTTCCTTATTGAAATAATTCTGCCCGCCACGCAAACTGAATTATGTTCCATAGAGTCGAAATTTGAAATTATCTCATAACTCATATGTGATGGATTGAATAATGGCGGGTAAGGATCAACTCCTTTAGCAATTAATTTTTCTAGTTTTTCTTTACGAAATTCTACTATCTGATTAAAACTTTTTCGTTCATCTGGCATTTAATAGTTCTCTTATATTTAATTATTAATTTACTTCAATATTATGTATTAAAAATGATCGTATAAAATCATCAATTTTCCCATCCATTACACTGTCTATATTGCCAGTTTCTTTACTCGTTCTGTGGTCTTTAACAAGGTTGTATGGATGAAAAACATAAGATCTGATCTGGCTTCCCCACGCTATATCCATTTTCTTATTTTCTAAATCTTTAATGGCCTCTTTTTCTTTATCAATCTCAAGCTGATAGAGTCTAGCCTTAAGAACTTTTAAAGCAGAAGCTTTATTTTTATGCTGACTTCTTTGGTTTTGACATTGAACGACAAGTCCTGATGGAATATGCGTAATCCGTATTGCTGAATCAGTTTTATTGACATGCTGACCCCCAGCGCCACTTGCACGATAGGTGTCTATCCTGAGATCACTATTATCAATTTCTATTTCAATCTCATCATCAGATGATGGATATACAAATACGGAAGCAAAAGAGGTATGTCTTCTGCTATTTGAATCAAAAGGCGATATTCTTCCCAGCCGATGCACACCTACTTCAGCTTTTAAAAAGCCATAAGCATACTCGCCTTCAATCTCAATTGTAATATCTTTAATTCCTGCTTCATCTCCTGGTTGAAAATCAATTACATTCTTTTTAAAGTCTTTAATCTCAAACCAGCGAGAATACATTCTATAAAGCATTTCAGCCCAATCTTGACTTTCTGTTCCGCCTGCACCAGGATGTATAGTCATGATAGCATTTTGAATATCTTGAGGTTCTCCTAGTATAGTTTTGAGCTCTAAGTCTTCTACTAGGCTAACTACTTTTATTAATTCATTATTTATTTCCTCAACTTCTATTTCGCCTGCTTCATAAAACTCAATCAATATACTAAAATCACCAAGAAGGTTATCAATATTTTGCCATGCTTTTATTTCTTTTTCTAAAATAGATATTTTTTTTAACTGATTAGATGCTGCTTTATTGTCGCTCCAAAAATTCTCGTCAGTGGTTAGCTGACGCATTTCTATTAATTCTTTTTCTTTTGCCTTGAGGTCAAAGATGCCTCCGAAGTTCAGAGTATTTTTTATTAGCCTTATTAAAGCTTTCTTTAATATCGTTGATATCCATTACAATATAATTAAAATCTAATCTTCAGATGATATAAACATTTTCTCATTCAAATACTTTTCAAGAGTTAATTCTCGAATATTCCTCTTAACAAACTTTCCATTTTCAGCTACTGAAATCTTTGAGCTCTCCTCTGAAACTATTATTACTATTGCATCAGTTTCCTCAGAAATCCCTATTGCAGCTCTATGTCGAGTTCCCATTGAAGAATCAACCATCTTATTTTCTGTAAGAGGTAAAATGCAGGCCGCGGAATCGATTAAATCGTTTTGAATAATAACAGCTCCGTCATGAAGAGGGGATGAAGGGCTAAAAATTGACAACAAAAGCGATGATGCTACCTCTCCTCGAATCTGAATTCCTTGATCTTTATAGGACCTAAGACCTGTTTCGCGTTGAATAACGATTAAGGCGCCCCAACCTTTTTCTTTGAGCTGTGTTGTGGCTTCGACAATAGAAGTTATTGTTTTTGGAGTACCAGCTCTAAAAATTTGTTGAAAAAAGCGCGTTTGACCAACATAGATAAGCAATCTTCTTAATTCGGGCTGAAATAATATCACGAAAGCAACAACAAGTACCGTTTGAAATTGATTTACAAGCCAAGACGAGGCGCTAAAGCCAAATGCATTAAAAATAAACGAACCAATCATAAGAATGATAAGCCCAACAAGCATTTGACCTGCCCGCGTACCTCTAAAATATGCATAAACTTTATAGAAAAGCCAGCTCACCAAAAAAAGATCAACTAGATCAATTAGTGTTATTTTTAGAAAACCTATTTCAAATAAAATCATTTATGAATTCTCTATAATTTTCTTAACAATTGATAGGCTTTTCTTCGTTTCTTTAACATCATGAACTCTTAATATTTTTGCACCACTATGGTAACACATAGCAGCAGCAGTTATACTACCTTCAAGCCTTTTTTCAACCGGCTCATCAAGAATAGCCCCAATAAAAGACTTTCTAGATGGGCCAACCAAAACAGGATATCCCAAATCACATATTTGATTCAATTTAGCAATGATTTCATAATTATCATTCAATGTCTTTCCAAATCCAATACCAGGATCAACGATTATCTTATCACTAGATACGCCCTTATTGATAGCAAAATTAACCTGATTAGTTAAAAAATCACATATTTCATCAACAACATTATCATAATTAGGATTTTTTTGCATAGTTTTTGGGGTGCCCTTCATGTGCATTATAACTATCGGAGCATTATGTCTTATTACTATATCTACCATTTCTTTGTCAAAAGACAACCCTGAAATATCATTAACTAAACAAGCTCCATTATTTAAGGCATAATTAGCAGTTGAAGATTTGTATGTGTCAATGGATACAGTAGATTTTGTATTTTTTACTAATTCACTTAATAAAGGAGATATTCTCTTAATTTCTTCTTCAGCTGATATAGGATCAGCTCCCGGTCGAGATGATTCTCCTCCAATATCAATAATATCAGCACCTTCGCGCAGTAATTCATAAGCAAAATCAATTGCTTCAGAAGCAGAATTATATTTTCCCCCGTCACTAAAAGAATCTGGTGTAGTATTGACAATTCCCATTATCAAATACTCAGAAGGTTTTTTTAACCAATTATTAAATTTATCTTTTTTCATTATTATTCTTACAAAAAACGCCTCTTTCAAGGCGTTTTTTCTATTAGTCTATATATTACTTATATATGTTATTTTTTTTTCTTTGCCTTTGAAATAGCTCTTCTCTTTGTTGTGCCATTTTTTGAAGGCGATGATTTTCTACTATTAACGATTGCAAGGACATCCTCTCCATCAATTGTCTCTTTTTCAAGCAATGCGTCAGCAATACCGTGAAGTTTTGAAATATTTTTCTTCAATATTTTCTCTGCAGTAACTTGAGCTTTTCGAACTATTTTTACGACTTCTTCGTCAATTATCTTAGCCATATCCTCTGAATAGTCTCTTTGGCTTTGAATCTCTCTTCCAAGAAAAACCTCTTCATTCTTTTTTCCAAATGTCATTGGACCAACAACATCACTCATACCCCACTCACATACCATTTTTCTTGCTATTCCTGTAGCTTGTTCAATATCATTTCCTGCGCCAGTAGTCATTTCATTAAAAATTAGTTCTTCAGCTGCTCTTCCCCCCATCAAGATAGCCAGTCTTCCATTGATATACTCTCTGGAATAACCATGTTTTTCATCCATTGGTAGCTGCATTGTCACTCCTAAAGCTCTACCTCTAGGTATTATTGTTACTTTATGGACTGGGTCGGCGCCTTTTGTTTTGGCCGCTACAAGAGTGTGGCCTCCTTCGTGGTAAGCCGTAATTTTCTTCTCTTCTTCAGATAATACAACGCTAGTTCTTTGTACACCCATCATTACTTTATCTTTAGCTTCTTCAAAATCTGACATATCTACAGATTTCTTCTTTTTCCTAGCTGCTAGTAAAGCTGCTTCGTTTACAATATTCTCTAAATCTGCTCCAACCATTCCTGGAGTACCTTGAGCAATGGATTTAAGATCAACTTTTTTCTTATTCATTACAATTTTTTTTGTGTGAACTTCTAAAATACCTAATCTTCCATTTAAATCAGGAGCATCTACAATAATTTGCCTATCAAATCTTCCAGGTCGTAGTAATGCAGTATCTAGAACGTCAGGTCGATTTGTCGCTGCCATCAAAATAATATTTTCATTTTGCTCAAATCCATCCATCTCAACCAAAAGGGCATTTAAAGTTTGTTCTCTTTCATCATGACCTCCGCCCAGACCAGCGCCCCTTTGCCTTCCAACGGCATCTAATTCATCAATAAATATAATGCATGGCTGATTTTGTTTTCCTTGTTCAAATAGGTCTCTAACACGAGATGCGCCTACCCCAACAAACATTTCAACAAAGTCAGCTCCACTGAGACTAAAGAAGGCAACATTTGACTCACCTGCAACTGCTCGTGCCAATAGGGTCTTGCCTGTTCCTGGAGGACCTACAAGTAATACTCCTCTTGGTATTTTAGCGCCGAGCTTTTGATAGCTTTTTGGCTTTTTCAAAAATTCCACCACCTCGTTTAACTCTTCTTTTGCTTCAACGCAACCGGCAACATCATCAAATGTTACTTTTGGCATATCTGAGGTCCATATCTTTGCCTTGCTTTTTCCAAAATTGAATATAGACTTCATACCGCCACCACCGCCTTGCATTCTTCGCATTATAAATATCCAAAAACCAAGGATCAGAACCCATGGTAATAAATTTAAAAAATAGCCTGTCCAATCAACTGTTTGCTGTTTAAAGCTATAGTCAACACCATTCTTATCCCACTCATCCATAACATCTCTATCGATAAATGGTAATTTTAATCGAAATCTTTTAACATCAATTGACGTTCCACGTCTATTAATAATATTTTGATTCTGAGCAAGTTCTCCATGGAAAACTTCGTCAATTATTTGCGCCTTAGAAATTAAGCCTTTATTTAAAAATGAGCGGTATTGTGAATACTGTACTTCAATCTCTTCACCGTTTGGATTAGTAAAGAAATTCGAAAGAAAAACAGCTGACACCAAAATTAATATCCATATAAAACTAGTTTTGCTAGCTTTGCCAAACTGAAAACTGTCAGGATTATTATTATTGTCTGGTTTTGGTGTGCTGTTCTGATTGATTTTTTTATTTTTGTTTGTTTTTTTTGAATTTGAGTTCATTTTTTAAATAACATCCCCAAGCTTATATATAGCATTTAAGTTCCTTAATTCTTGATTATAATCCAAACCATATCCCACAACAAATTCAGTGGAAATTTCAAACCCAACCCAATCAATATTAAAAGGGAGTTTTGATTTATCAGGCTTCAATAATAGAGAAGCAATTCTAATTGATTTTGGATTTTTCATAATAATGTGTTTTTTTAAATATTTTACTGTTAATCCGGTATCTACTATATCCTCAATAATAATAATATTTTTTCCGTTAACGTCAAGTGACAAGTCTTTTTCAAGTTTAACTTTCCCAGCAGATTTTGTTCCAGTGTAGCTAGAGACTTTGATAAAATCTAATTTACAATCTATACTCACAGCTCTCGCTAAGTCAGATGCAAAGAAAATAGCCCCATTCAAAACAACTACAAAAATGACAGATTCGTTTTTAAATGAAGCAGATATATCAGATGCTATCATTTCAACCCTATCTGAAATTTCTGACTTTGAAATTAACTCAATTAAGTTATGTGTTTCACTCATTTTATATGTTAATTCATCGAAAGTTCCAGCATATTGGTAGTATGGTTCGTAATCTTAAATTTATTGCTAATTATTTGTCCACATAACCAAACTATTTCACCATTAGCTGTTACAACTAATTGCCTTTCTTTGGTAAACCCATCAACTTTTTTATCAATTAAATAGTCTGAAACCTTCTTATTGCCATTCATTCCAAGTGGTTGAAATTTGTCGCCATAAGTCCAATTTCTAATTTGAATATTTTTGTTCTTAATTATATCTAAATCTATTAATTCTGTGTTAGCATCTCGGTTAAAAGAGCGCTTATTAGTTTTTTTAAAGGAAAAAAATGTTCCAGCAAAATTGTGAGTTCCAAACCCGTCAATATTAATTTTTATTTTTCTATGTTTATTAATATATAAAATCCACTTAGTCCTGTCTCTAAGAAGAATCCATTTTTTATTAATTTCAAATTTAGATCCTGTTATAGATTTATAGAGAAAACTTTTGAGTGAGTTTTGTTTGTGACGACTCCATGATAAATGTTGCTCGTTAATTAATTCTTTAATTAATCTTATTTTAAAATAAGTATTAAAACTACCAAGCTCTTGATCTCTGAGGAAAAAGGGGTGGTCTTTTTCATTTCTAACATTATTTGAAATCAACTTCATTAATACATTTTCTCTTTTGATTGCTTTTTGAGCACTCTTAGAAATTTCACAAAATCTTTCAATTAAAGAGCTATTCTTACTAGCTAAAGATGGTTCTAGTTTTTTTCTTATATAATTACGCTTCATCGCAATATCACTGTTTGATAGATCATGTATAAAATCAATTTTATTTTTATTGGCATAACTAATTATATCAGATTTTTTATATTTAAGGAGCGGTCTAATAATTTTTCCATTTTTAGGAACTATGCCTCTCAAACCCTTTACATAACATCCGCGATCTAAGTTCATTAACACTGTTTCTAAATTATCGTTAGCATGGTGAGCTGTTAGAGCATAATCAAAATTTAACTCAATTAAAGATTGATAAAAGTTTTTATACCGAATTTTGCGTCCCCACATCTCCATACTTTCACCGTTAATACTGTTTCTTTTTTCAGATACAACTGTTAATGGAATATTTTTTTCAAAACATTTCCTCCTAACGAAATACTCATACTTCTTAGCTTGCAAGGTAAGATTGTGATTAATGTGAATTGCGTGTATATTCGCTAGCGCGACGTTTTTTATGCATAGATCTAATAAAACCTCAGAGTCAATACCTCCGGAAATAGCAATTAGTAGTTTTTTATTTTTTTCAACAATCGAAAATAGCGAAGCTGAGAAGCTTTTATTTGATATGCTCACTTTAATAATTATGTAAAATTAGAAACTACACTAGCAGCAGACTTTACAGACGACATAATATAAAAATGAATGCAAGGAACACCGTAATCTATTAGTTCTTGTACCTGTTTTGTTGCCCAATCTATACCGGCAAACTTAATTTCGTTTTTTGATTTTCCTTTAACTGATCTAGCCAGATCCCTAGGAATTTTAAGATAAAAATGTTTAGGAAGCGCTTCTAGGTGTCGCTCTAAAGACAAAATTTTAATTCCAGGAATTATTGGAATTTCTATTCCATTTTTTCTACATAAATCTACAAATTGAAAATAGACATTATTATCAAAAAACATTTGAGTTACGATATAATCAGCTCCACTCTCAACTTTACGTTTTAATGTTTCTAAGTCTTTTTCTAAGCTAGGGGCCTCAAAGTGCTTCTCTGGATAACCGCCAACGCCAACACAAAAATCTGTTTTATTTGCGTCAATTAAATCCTCTAAATAATTACCTTCATTCATTTTTTGTATCTGACTAACCAAGTCGCTAGCATAAATATTTCTGGTACTTTTCTTATCATTTTTTAACTGTCTTAGTTCGTCTCCTCGAACGGCAAGTACATTATCAATACCTAAATAATTTAACTCAATCAACGCATCTTCTGTTTCTTCTTTAGTGAAGCCATTACAAAGTATATGGGGTACAGTTTCAACATTAAATTTATTTTTTATAGCAGCGCTTATTCCTATTGTTCCAGGTCTTTTTCTTCTTACGCGCTTAATTAAGTTACCTGATCCGCTATCCTCATAATAAGATTCAGCAGAACGACTAGTGAGATCAATGAAAGGCGGACTGAAAGGCATCAAATCCTCTACTAGTTTAAAAATCTTATCAATCGAACCGCCCCTAAATGGTGGAATTATCTCATAGCTAAATAAGGTTTTTTTTGAATTATTTAAATATTCAGTTATCTTCACAAAAAATATCTATCCAAATTAAATAGAAGTTAAAAATGGATTGGACATTAATTCATGTTTTAATTTTGTATCTTCACCATGACCAGAGTGGATTATTTTTTCATGATTAACTGTATTTACTAAATGTGATAATGAATTTTTAAGATTGTCCCAATTTCCACCTGGTAGATCTGTTCTACCTACGCTTCCTTTAAATAAAGTGTCGCCAACAAAAACATGTTTACCAACTTCATAACATACCCCACCAGGAGTATGACCCGGGGTATTTATTATTTTAATCGTAAAATCTTTAAAAGTAATTTTTTTATCATCTGACAACCACACATCTACTTTTGGCTTTTCCTTTGGCGGTAATTCAAAAAGTTTGCAGCTCTCTTCATACTGATCTAAAATCATTTTCTCATCTTTGTGTAAATAAAATGGAACGCTAAACAACTTCTGGAGAATGGAAACAGCTCCAATATGATCTAAATGAGCATGTGTATTTAAGATTGCTAAAGGTTTAAGATCTTTGCTTTTAATAAAATTAATAATTTGACTTTCGTCATCTCCAGGGTCAATAATAAGAGTAAAACCCGATTCCGCAGATCTTAAAACAAATGTATTTTCTTGAAAAGGACCTGTTACTATTTTATCAACAATTATCTCAGATTTCATCAAAAAATAATTCACTCAAGCATTGCACCTTATCCTCAAATGAATGAGGATATAAAAAATGTTCTGTAGCAGAAATACTGCTTAAAATTGAATTACCGTCCTGAGGAGTGAAACAGTAGCCGTAAATTTCGTGGTCATTTTTTACATGTAGTGATTGCTCGACGACAACAGTTTGGTTTAAAATTCTACCATAATGGCCATGGTCTCTTCCAAATGAAAATACTGTCGATGTCATATTTTTTGATGTCATTGCAACCAAATCATTTTTATATAATCTATCTTTTACATCATTTAGAGTTATTGATTCTTTGGTTTTTAGATAAAACCATAAAACATGCATATACTGACTATTAACTTTCATAGCAGATGAAAACATATTCAAGTCATATCCTAGCGTTGAGAAAAGGTCGTATGAGTCTTTTGCGTGATGCGATCCAAAAGTTTCGTTGTCGTGCGAACCGACAGAAGGCGCTGCAATGAAATTACCTGCCTGACTAGTGTCATTAGCTCTTCTGATGCATATAAAACGACCTTCTTTGAGGTTGTCAGGCCCTCCCTCATTAATTGCTATTGTATTAGCAATGCATGAGATATTATGTGTATTGCAAGAGACAACTTGTATAAACTGATTATCAGGTGTTTCTTTCATAACTTTATCGTTAATACCTCTGGCATATTTCATTCCAAACCCATCCTCACTCCCTTGCGCTATAAAACCCTTAACATCTTTTGAGAATTTTTTGTAGAAAGATTCCTTATTGCGACTACCAATGCCTGAGGGAGTACAATCAATAACCACAGAAGCTCTAGAAATTGCCTCTTCGGTACTTAAATCAGACTCGATTCCTAGCTCTTTAAAGCCTGCTAACTTATCTTCGTTAACAGCAATACGAGCTCCTCGCCTGAGCAAACTTTGAACCTTAGAGCGATCATCTTTTAGTGGTGTATTTTTGTGGAAAGTAATTTGATCGATCCCTAGCTGCTCTTTGTAGTCGCATAATAACCCAATCAGCGGCTCACCAATTGTACCCGTACCAACAATATGAACAATTTTTTTTGACATGTTTAAAAATTCCTTACTAAAGTTTACTTTTTATTTTGATTTTTTTTTCTTTTTTGATATTGTATAAAAACCAGAAAATGATAGCACCTATTACTATAATATACACTAATAAAAAATAATTAAAAAAATTATACATAGAGGCTATAAGCTATTTTTTAATCTAATAGTGTGTGCTCTGAATCTAAGCATTATAATAAATAAAAAAGTGAATGTTATGAGTGAAAAAATAAATGGATATAATATTCCTTCGGGTTGACTGGCCATTTCTACTTGAGGGTGGGATTGTATTTCAGGCTCCCAAAACTTAACTGACATAAAAATAATAGGAACATTTATAAAAGCTAAAATTCCTAATGCTGCAGCTTGACGCCTAATGCGCTCTATGTTACCCCCAAAAGATCGAAACATAAAATAGCCTAAATAAAAAAGGAATAAAATAAGTGTTGTCGTTAGTCGGGGTTCCCATATCCAAAATGTTCCCCATATTGGCTTAGCCCATATTGGCCCTGTTATTAACACAAGTCCCATAAAAAAAGTACCAATTTCAGCAGAAGCAAGTCCAATATCATCCCATTTATCATCATTTTTAATGTACAGCATAAAGCCTGCAATCATAACAATAAAATATGATAAGAAGCCTACCCAGGCAGAGGGAACGTGCACGTAGAAAATTTTTTGAGCCCAGTGCTGATCGGCAACCATAGGTGTATTTAAAATTATATTGATAAGGTTAAGAGCAAATATAATGGCACCAAAAAAGACAAGAAGCCTATTTTTTCGCTTTTTAAAAAAAAATTCCATTATTCTTCCACTATAAAATCAAATAAAGCATATCCTGCAAGGCCAAATATTACAACAATTGATGTTATAATTAGAACCCAAACATTCCACATTTCATAAGGTTGCGAATTGATTACTCCTGAAGAAATTTTGGTAGCTGCAATCATCAGTGGCGATAGGAGGGGAAATAACAATAGGGGCAAGAGAATTTCACTAAAGTTTGAACGAATTACAATACCTGTAACAAGATTTGCAATAGCCATCATTCCAATATTTATAAGCAAAGAGGTTAAAGCAAAAAGAGAAAGATTTTCAGGCATATCTAAAAGAAGAAGTTTGAAAAAGGGTGCAATGAGTAAAACTTGAGTAGCTGTTAGGAAGATAAAGCCGCTAATCCACTTTGATAAAAAGATCAAGCCACGATCTATTGGCGCAGAGACTAGCAATGAAAATGCGTCAAACTCTTTTTCGTATGCAAATGAACGGTGTGCTCCGAGTACAACAATAAATAAATTCATCAACCAAAACATACCTGGAGAATAGTTTGTCAGTATTTCGTATGAAATATCTGTTGATAAAGCAAAAATAAGGATTATTGTTAAACCAAATATTAGCATAGATAAAATAATTTGCTTAGACCTGAACTCCATTAACAATTCTTTTGATATTAAACTAAAAAGCATTTTTTTTAATAGCTTTTCCCGAATCAAGACTCAAGATTGAATCTGAATACTTTTTGGCTTTATGCTTATTGTGAAGAACCATTATTAGGGATTTATTTTGTTTTTTAATTTTCTCAATTAATTTATCTACAAGCAAAACTCCATCATCATCTAGACCAGTATATGGTTCATCGAATAACAATAAATCAGGGTTAATTAAATCTGCCTGTGCAAGTTTTAACTTTTGAAGCATACCTTTAGAAAAAACTGAAATCGGCTTATCAATGAATTCAATTAATCCATAATAGTATAATTTTTCATTAATGTACCTTAGATTTGAAATTAAACCCCTAGTCTTAAGAAGAAACTTTAAGTTTTCATAAGGCGAAAAAAATGAGTACATGCTAGGCTCATGGCCAATATAAAACATATTCTTTCTATGCTTACTGTTAGCAGAAAGTAGATTGTTGCCGTTGAAGGTTACAGTGCCAGAATCAGCCTTCATTATTCTAGATATTATCCTAAGTAGAGTACTTTTCCCTGAGCCATTTTTGCCCATAAGCGCTATACTTTCGCCTTTTTTTTGAGTGAAGGATACATTATTGAGGATATTTATTCTGTTAAAAGACTTTTGAATATTGTTAACAGATAGCATTTATTTTTTCTTTATACTTGCAATAATCTCCGAAACTTGAGATTTTAACTCAGACCTGCGTAATAAAAAATCATCTTTGTTTAAGTTTCCAATATCGTACTCCATCTCTAATTCTTTTATTTGGCGATATAGAATGATTTTTTTTCTTTTTAAGAGCTCTTTGTCATTGGTTTTTTCAACTATTTTTATCTTAGAAAGAAAAAGTGGCTGAATCGAATAAATCAAAGGAACAGTAAAGATAATAAGCGTAAATAAATAATCAGTTAAGAAATCCAATCTTAATCCTTCCTGGGCCAAAGAGCGATTATTGTTCCAAAAGCTAATATATAACCACCTATCCAAACCCATTTTACCAGTGGATTAATCATAATCTTAACAAATGCGATATTATTGTCACTGCTAACAGAAGAAAAAATTGAGTAAATATCTTTATTAATAGTTGAATAGATATCTAGCTCACTATGGGGTTGACGTTTGTTTATATCGGGATTTTTATGAAAATAAACTCGTTTCTCTGGGCGAAGATTTGTAATAAAGTTGCCAGATAGGTCTGTTACTCTCAAATCAGTTATCCAAGCATAGTGATTTGGTCGCTCCTCTTCAAACATTCTTGTTAATTGAAATTTGTAATTACCAACCTCTTCAATACCACCCACTTTGATGCCAAACTCTTTTTCTTTATCGAATGCATGCCCAGTAAAACCAACAAACATGAGAACTATGCCGAGATGTACTATATATCCACCATATCTAGATCTATTTTTTTCGATCATTTTAAAAAGTGAAACGAAAATAATTTCGTTAAACTTATTTTTTCTAACTCTTACACCTTTTATAAATTCACTTGAGATTGCTATAACAACAAAAACACATAAACTAAATGAGATAATTGTATAAGCAGATAATTTAAAATAAATGAGAATAAATGCAGTAACCAGCCCAAGAATGATTGGTAGTGCAAAATTCTGTATTAACTTATTATTCGATGTCCCTCTCCATGCAAGCATGGGGCCTATTCCGGTCAACGCAAGCAGTGCCAATCCAATGGGAATATTAATTTGATTAAAGAAAGGTGGCCCAACAGAAATTTTAGTTCCATTGACCGCTTCAGTTATAACTGGAAACAATGTTCCCCAAAAAACAGCAAAACACATAACGACAAAAATTAAATTATTAAATAAGAATCCGCTTTCTCTTGAGCTAGCAGATTCAATTTTTCTCGGTGATTTTAACACTGGCATCCGTACAAACATCAAACCAAAAGAACTTGTAAGAATTATAAAAACAAATGATAAAAATACAGGGCCAAGTGATGACTCTGTAAACGAATGTACCGAGCTCATTACGCCTGATCGTGTTAAAAAAGTACCAAATATACATAAACTAAATGTTAAAATAATTAATACCATATTCCAAACACGTAACATGTCTTTTTTTTCTTGAACAATTATTGAGTGCAAAAAAGCAGTTGCAGTCAACCATGGCATAAAGCTCGCGTTCTCCACAGGATCCCAGGCCCAATAACCACCCCATCCAAGCTCCTGATACGCCCACCATCCACCTAAGATTATGCCTACGCTTAGGAAAAGCCATGAAACAAGAGTCCATCTTCTTATACTGCGAATCCACAATGCGCCAATATCTTTATTTACCAAAGCAGAAAAAGCAAATGCAAAAGGTACAGAAAAACCAACATAGCCCAAGTAAAGCGTTGGAGGATGAATGGCCATAGTTATGTTTTGCAATAAAGGGTTCAAACCGTTTCCATTTTGAATTACAAAATCAGCTTGAGTAGGTTCGAAAGGGTTTGTAATAAAATTTGTTAGTATGAGGAAAAATAATTGGATGACAGACATAGTTATAATGACCCAAGGCATTAAATTTAAATGTCTATCCTGATTTTGGATTATAGTTATAGTGTTAAAAATAGATAAAATGAACAGCCAAAATAACAATGAACCTGATTGACCAGCCCATAGTGCTGAAATTTTAAAAATATTTGGCGTCTCAAAGCTTGTATACCTTGCAACATAATCAATGTCAAAGTTGCTAACAAAAAGCTGATAGCCAAGTACAAACGTAGAAATAAAAACAAAAAAAGATATGGCCAGACCTAGTCTTTGTCCGGCAAGGAATAATCGGTAGTCTCCAATACGATTATATGCAAGTAACGATATAATTGAAAGCACGCTACATCCTAGCGCTAAATTTAAAGCTACGCCCCCAGCAAGCGGTGTCATGTCTCTAATTCTTCAAGTTTGTAGTTGGACTCTTCGCGCAAATCCCCTTCGTAGCGAGATGCACATTTTGTCTGAAGTTCGTCTGCTACAAAAATACCGTCACGATATTCGCCGGTTACAATTACTTCGGCTCCATCTTTAAATAGGTCAGGACGGGTCTTAGAATAGTTTACGGAAAGTTCGGCCGAACCTTCTTTCAATACAAAAAAACAATCTAGTTGATTTGATTGGGAAATCTGGATTGAACCATTTTTAACAATACCGCCAAGCTTTGTTCTAGTAGAGATTTCATTATTTACTAAATTTTCAACAGATATAAATCTAGCCATTGCTTTTTTATCGGACGGATTTAATGAAACCCATCCAATCCAAAAAAGGATTACAGATAAAGTTCCTGCAATTAAAGTAAAAATTTTATTATTCATGACTTTTATATATTCCTGAACTTAGATACGAAATTAAAACACAGAAGTTTCATTCCACTCACCGAATACTTCCTTCATTGTGATAACTATTTCTCCCATTGTAGCGCCAGTCTTTACCGATTCAATTATTGGGGGCAATAAATTATCACCATCAATGCATGACTTTTTAACTTTCAACAAAGCATTATTAACATTTTTGCTGTCCCTGGACTTTCTCAAAGAAGATATTTTCTTATTTTGATAATCTTCAACGTCTCTGCCAATTTCTAAAATAGGAATATCAATCTTTTCGTCGGGCTTAATATAATCATTAACCCCTACATGAATTAATTCGTTTGTATCTATTTTTTTCTGATGAGAAGATGCTGAGCGAGATATTTCATATTGAAAATAGCCTTCTTCGATTGCAGGTATTACGCCTCCTATTGATTCAATTTCATCAAAATATTTGTTAGCCTCTTCCTCTATTTGATCAGTTAAACTTTCAACAAACCAAGAACCCCCTAAAGGATCCGCAACATTAGATACACCCGTTTCAAAGGCTATAAGCTGTTGGGTTCTTAGTGCAATCTCAGCTGCTTTTTCTGAAGGAAGCGCAAGCGTCTCATCCATGGAATTAGTGTGTAGAGATTGAGTTCCGCCAAGTACTGCAGCAAGTCCCTGAAAAGCTGTTCTAGAAATATTATTCTCTGGTTGTTGTGCTGTTAATGAACAGCCGGCAGTTTGAGTGTGAAATCTCAACTTCCAAGACTCTGGTTTTTTAGCGCCATAATGATTTTTCATCCGCTTCGCCCATATTCTTCTGGCAGCCCGAAACTTTGCTATTTCCTCAAAAAAATCTAAATGTGAATTAAAAAAGAAAGATAGTCTTGGAGCAAATAGATCTATATCTATGCCAGCATTAATAGCGTATTCAACATACGTAAACCCGTCAGCTAGAGTAAATGCCAATTCCTGAGCTGCTGTAGAGCCCGCCTCCCTGATATGATATCCCGATATTGATACTGTATTATACTTAGGCATGTTGCGTGTGCAAAACTCAATCATATCAGTGACTAACCTCATCGAAGGCTCTGGGGGGAAAATCCATTCCTTTTGAGCAATGAATTCTTTTAAAATATCATTTTGTAGAGTGCCTCTAAGATTTTTTATATCTACATTTTGTTTTTCCGCAGCAGCAATATAAAGCGCTAATAGAATTATAGCGGGTCCATTAATTGTTTGAGAAACAGATATCTCACCAAGATTAATTCCAGAGAAAAGATCTTCCATATCATCAAGGCAAGCTACAGAAACTCCGCATTTACCTACTTCTCCCTCCGACCAAGGATGATCTGGATCATAACCCATTAAAGTGGGCATATCGTAAGCTACAGAAAGTCCAGTTTGACCTTTGCTAAGCAAAGAATGATAGCGTTTGTTTGTTTCAAGAGCTGTACCGAAACCTGAAAACTGTCTTTTGGTCCAGAGTTTTCCACGGTACATATTCGGATGAACGCCTCGCGTAAATGGAAACTGACCGGGAAAACCAATGCTATCCATATAATTATCATCGGGATTTTTTGGAAAATATAGAGGGTCGAGCTTCTTCCCGCTTAACGTATCAAAATTATAATCTCTCGAAGGAGAATTAGTTATGTTTTTCTCCCATTCGCGTTTTGCGTCATAAAATGATTTATTTTTTTTAGGCATATAATTTAATTCCTTACAAGGTTCTGTTAACGCGAAAGACTCTAACTAAACCTTCAAATAGCATCCAAACAATTAATATAATTAACATAATTGTTAAAATAAAAAGAGTGTCGTTAGTGCCATAGAATGAAATAGCATTAACTATAAGAGCAGAAAAGGTTATTATTGTCAATGCTGCCATAGGTATAAGTAAAGGAAGCACGGGTTTTCTTCTTTTCCAAAAGTAAAGTGTCAGTACCATCAATGTAAGAGCGGCTAACATTTGATTGCTGGCACCAAAAATAGGCCACAAAATCCAACCTGCTTGTCTTGATGTGCCAGACGCAGGATCTTCAACATTCCAAAAAGCTAAAAAAAGTGCCGGAACAACCGCAATCAATGTTGCAAGATACTTATTTGTTAGAAAGTTTACTTTTACAGCTTTTCCAAACTCACCTAAGATAAATCGTTGAATTCTTGTGGCAGTATCCAGAGTGGTTGCTGCAAAAGAAATAACAAAAACAGCCATTAGGGTATTGGCGAAAGACTCAGGAATGCCAAGCGACATTAAAAGAGCCCCTCCCCCTAAAACGAAAGCTGCTGCTTTGTTCCCACTTGCATGCTCCCAACTGGCATAGTATTGTGACCAGTCTAAGTCTGCGATATAACCATTACTTGGAAGGTTGGCGTGACCTACTAAAGATATCCCAGCAACGGCTGCAATTGTTGAAATTAAAGCTAGTGTTCCTTCGCCCAGCATCCCTCCATATCCAATCATTCGTGCATCAGATATATATTCTAACTGTTTTGAGGTGGTACCTGATGCTACCAGTCCATGAAACCCGCTGATTGCTCCACAAGCAATAGTAACAAAAAGCAAAGGAAATAAGCCTGGAGTGCTTGGATCAGAAAGAGGTCGTATTGCAGGAGCAGAAACAGTTGGCTGAGCAACAATCACACCCAAAAATAACAAAATGAGCCCAATAAAAAGTTGATGACTATTAATATAATCTCTTGGCTGAAGTAAAACCCATACCGGGACAAGACTTGCTATCGCAGAATAAATGAATAGTAATACTATCCAATAATTTTTTAATTCAACAGTAGAGGCTGAATTGCTTAGAACCACTGGGTTGTTTGAGCCTACCCATATAAAAAAATAAAGCAATATAACTGAGCCTAAGGAAAGTAGTAGAGTATTCATATTTTTTTTATTAAGAAGTACACCTACCGCTAAAGCAATTATTATCTGAACGTTGATAGGAATTACAGATGTTGGAACAGACACAAACAAATCAGCAATGGCCATAGCGAAAACCGCAAGGACTAGCCACACCAACATCAATACAAAAATAAGAAACATTAGCCTTACCCGCTTGCTTATTACCGTTGAAGCTATATCTGCTATACTTCTACCATCCTCTTTTACGCTCAAAACAAGAGCCCCTAAGTCATGCACAGCACCTATAAAGATAGTTCCTATCAAAATCCAAAGTATTGCAGGAAGCCATCCCCAATAAGCTGCGACACACGGGCCAATGATTGGAGCTGCTCCCGCAATAGAAGTAAAGTGATGACCGAATAAGATGTGCTTTTTTGTAGGGTAATAATCAATTCCGTCTCGCATGCTTTCAGAGGGGGTAGAAATTGACTTGTTAATTTCAAAAAGATTAAAAGATATATATTTTGAATAAAACTTGTAACCCAAGAAGAATGCGGTGAAGCCAATAGCTACAAGTACTAAGGAGTTCATGATATCAATATTGCAACTTTACGGAATTGTCTTTTTTGCGTGCAGTTTTCTCAATCATACTTTGATTTACACCCCATTTATCAAGCAGTAAATCTCTAGGGCCATGTTCAACAAATTCGTCTGGAAGAGAAATTATATCAACGCTGCCTTTATATTCATGGGTCATTAGCCATGAAGCAACACCTTCACCAAAGCCACCTGTCTTAACACCTTCTTCAATAGTTATTACATTTTCAAATTTTTGAATTATGGAACTTAAATAACCTGTGTCCATTGGCTTGATAAATCTGCAATTAACTACTTCGCACTCTATGCCATTATTTGAAAGATTCTCAGCAGCTTTAATAGCATCAAAAACCTGTGGGCCAACTGCTAAAATCACAGTATTACCGTTGGATTTTCGACAAACTTCCCAACTTCCGATTGGCAAAAGCTCTGCTTGCCCTTTTGAATCAAAATTAACGGAGGACGCTTTTGGATAGCGAATGGAAAATGGCCCTTTGCTATAATCTAAAGCTGTATAGAGTAAGTGTCTCAATTCATTTCCATCTTTAGGTGCCGTTACAATTAAATCTTGAACACATTTTAAATAAGCAATGTCAAGCGCGCCGTGATGCGTAGGACCATCCTCTCCAGCAAGTCCAGCCCTATCCATGCAAAATACAACAGGTAAATGCTGGATGGCAGCATCATGAATTATATGATCGTAGGCTCGCTGTAAGAAAGTTGAATAAATAGCAACAATAGGTCTAACGTTTTGTGTGGCGAGCCCAGCTGCAAAAGTAACTCCATGACCTTCTGCTATTCCAACGTCATAATACCTAGACGAAAATTCTTTTGCATAAGGAACTAAGCCTGTGCCTTCTCTCATCGCTGCTGTAATACATACCGTATCTTTCCTATTCCTTGCTATTTCACATGCAAGTGAACCAAAGACATCTTGAAAAACAGGGATTTTGTCTGGAGAATTAATTTTTTGTTCAATTTTTCCGTTAGTTTTGGGTGTTGGTTTAACAGCATGAAATTTTACGGCATCCAAATAATAATCATCATTTGATGAATTAACAGAAACCATACCCTTTCCTTTTTTAGTAAGGATATGAAGTAAGCAGGGAGTTTTCAAATCTTTAATTCGATCTAAAGTTGAAACAAGTTCATCAAGATTGTGACCATCTATAGGTCCAAAATACCTAAATCCAAGTTCTTCAAAAAGCATACCGGGGACAAGGAAAGATTTCAAACTATCCTCAACTTTTCTTAAAACTTTTTGAATTGTATTTTTACCAAATGTCAGCTTTCCTGCAACATCCCATATTTCTGATCGTATTTGATTGTAGATCGGATTAGTTACAATTTTAGTTAGATAAGTATTTAATGCTCCAACGTTTGGACTGATAGACATTTCGTTATCATTGAGCACTACTAGCATTGGGGTTTTTAAATGGCCTGCATTATTCATTGCCTCAAAAGCTAGTCCACCCGTCATTGAGCCATCCCCAATAACAGAAACAACACGATGATCTCTACCGTTATGTTTTTGCGCTTCAGCGATTCCAGTTGCAGCAGATATTGAAGTTGAAGCATGACCAGCTCCAAAAGCATCGTACTCGCTCTCACTAATTTTTAAAAAACCACTTAACCCACCTAGTTTTCTAATAGTACTAAATTTATCCAGCCTGCCTGTTAATATTTTATGAGCATAACCTTGATGTCCAACATCCCAAACTATTTTATCTTTAGGTGTGTTAAAAACTTTATGAAGTGCAACGGTTAGCTCTATTACACCGAGTGTGGGAGCTAAATGCCCTCCAATCTCAGTAACGGTTTCTATTGTGAAATGTCTAAGTTCATCAGCTAATTTATTTAAATCAGTAGTATCTAATCTACGTAGATCATCTGGCGATTTAACTTTAGGTAATATATTAAGCTGCATTATTTTCTTTTGTAATATTATTTTGCTTCATAAAAATATTTTTATGAAAATAAGTTATATTGCTTAATTCGGGATGAAATGTTAAGCCGATATGAATGTCAGATTTAATAGCAACAATATCATTGCCAGTCCTAGCTAAAACTTCGACAGAGCTACCAATCTTCGTTATTTTAGGTGCTCGAATAAACGGGGCTTTGCATGAAGAACTGTAGTCTCGATCGGAAAAATTAATTTCTCCAACAAATGAATCTACTTGTCTCCCGTACGCGTTTCTACTTACTGTGACATCAAGAAGACCCAAGGGTTTAATTTTATTTTCATTTTCTATCGCTTTACTCATCATTATCAGACCTGCACAAGTTCCTAGTATTGGTTTTTTAATAGCAAAAGACTTGATTGCGCTATGAAAACCAACTCTGTTCATAAGATCGTTAATCGTAGTTGATTCACCGCCTGGGATAATAAGGCCATCAATAATACTTAATTGATCCGGGTATCTTATTTCCATTACAGGAATTTTTAATTTCTCAAGTATTTGTTTGTGAGCAAGATAATTACCCTGAAGCGCTAATATTCCAACCATAACGTTAAATATCTACCAGCCTCTTTCCTGCATTCTTTCGTTCTCAGGAATCTCAGAAATGTCAACGCCTTTCATAGCTGATTTTAACCCTGTGGATATTTCTACCAATTTATCAGCGTCTTTATAGTAGGTTACAGATTCAACAATAGCTTTTCCTCTAGGTACGGGATCATCACTCATAAAAATGCCAGAACCAACAAAAACGGTTTCAGCTCCAAGCTGCATCATTAAAGAAGCGTCTGCTGGTGTTGCAATGCCTCCAGCAGCAAAATTCGGTACTGGTAATTTTCCTAGCTTAGCAACCTGCTGTACAAGTGTAAAAGGTGCGCCCATATTTTTAGATGCTGCCATTAACTGGTCTTGATCCATAACAGTTAAGCTTTTTATTTCACTTTGAACCTGACGCATGTGCCTGACAGCTTCAACTATATTTCCACTTCCTGGCTCTCCTTTTGTGCGAATCATTGCAGCGCCCTCACCTATTCTCCTAAGAGCCTCTCCTAGATTTCTACAACCACAAACAAATGGAACTTTAAAATCGTGCTTCCAAATATGGTTATGCTCATCAGCAGGAGTTAGAACTTCACTTTCATCGATGAAGTCTACATTCAAAGCTTCAAGGATTTGAGCTTCAGCAAAATGTCCAATCCGCGCCTTTGCCATAACAGGTATTGAAACCGAGTCCTGAATATCTTTAATCATTTGTGGGTCACTAGCCCTAGCTATACCGCCTTCTTTTCTTATTAGTGCAGGTATTCTTTCTAACGCCATGACGGCTGCTGCGCCAGCTTGCTCTGCCTGTTTTGCTTGCTCAGAATTCATTACATCCATTATAACACCACCCTTGAGCATTTCAGCTAACCCAACTTTTACTTCAAAAGATTCATTCTTAGGCATAAATCTCCTCCTTTTGGACATTTCCTATTTTTTTAATTCTTTCAAGAACTTCATTTATTATATTATCCGGGGTGCTAGCTCCAGCAGAAACTCCAACAATTTCACAGTTTTCTAGCCATAGTTCATTTATATCTTCAGCGCATGTGACTTGGTAAGAACGTCCATTACGCTGCTCAGATAAGTCTGTTAAACGTTTTGAGTTTGCGCTGGTGAAAGAACCGATGATAATCATTACATCGCATTTTTCTGATAATTCTTTTATTTGCTCTTGATTTCTCTTTGTTGGAAAACAAATTGTATTAACAAATCTGAGATCAACAACCTTACTCATCAGTATATTAACAATTTCTTGAACATTTTCTATAGTTTGTGTTGACTGGCTTACAATCCCCGCTCTTTTAGTTTTTCGTAAACGCATAGCTTCTTCAGAAGTTGCAACAATTATTGGATCCTTAACCTGACTAGCAATACCGACAACCTCGTCATGTCCATGATCGCCAATAATAATTATCTTTCTTCCGTCCTCTTCAAGCTCTTTAATTTCATTATGGATATCTCTAACAAGTGGACATGTAGCATCAACAATGTTCATCTTTTTTTCTTCTGCTTTTTTTGTAATATCTACATGAGTTCCATGAGCGCGCAATAAAACCGGTCGACCCTCTGGAACATCATCAAGAGAATTAACTACTTTAGCACCAACTTTATCTAAGTCATTAACTACATTTTCATTATGAACAATATGACCAAGCATGTAAACATCTCCATGTTTTTCTGCTGTATCATAGGCAATGTTTACTGCATCGCGAACACCAAAACAGTAACCTGCATTTTTTGCTACTAAAATTTTCATTAAATAGATGCCTTATTTTGTTTATCAACTTCAATAAAAGTTTTATCTAATACTTTTTGTAAAATATAGTCAGATCTTCCTTCAGCTGAAGCTCCAGCGGCAAATTTATGACCACCACCACCAAATGACTTTGCGATATCATTAATAATATATTTGCCTTTGGACCTAAAATTGATCCTGCATTTCTCAGTTTCGTTCTCACATATCATAATTGCTATTTCTACACCATTTATAGATCTAACGAAATCAGTGAAACCATCAACATCGCCAGGAATTGTGCCACTATCTTCAATCATTTTATTTGATATAATAAATGAGGCTACTTGGCCCTCTAAATCAAACCTGATTTTATCAATCACTTTAGCTAATAATAGAACTTGAGCTTTAGATTTATTTTCGTAAATAGATTGGTAGATTTTAGAGTTGTTAATATTAAAAGCTAAGCAATCCATGGCTATTTTATGGCTTTTTTGATTGGTATTGCTATGACGAAAAGAACCCGTATCAGTCATCACAGCAGTATAAATTCCTGTTGCTATATCGCTATTCATTTTTACATGGTTTTCTTCTAAAAAGTCATAAACCATTTCACCGGTTGCAGCAGCTTGAATATTAATAAAATTTTCATTAAAGCGTTCATCGCCAAGATCAGGGTGATGATCAATATTAATTGTTTTGATTTGATTTGCTGACAATGTGTCACCTAGAGGTCCAAGTCTATTGTATGCTCCTACATCAAAAATCAGTGCAAGGTCAGCTTCGCTAATCCATGAGTCATGCACTTCCATATCATATGTTTCAATAATGCCATTTTTATTTAAAAAGTCGTATTGATCCGGAAATTCTGAAATTTGAATAATTTTGCATTCCATTCCCAGCGAAGATATATAATGAAACATTGCCGAAGCACTACCCAAACCATCGCCATCAGGGCTCATATGGGTCGAGAGAACTATTCGGTTAGAACTCTCAATGTCTTGATTTAATTTTTTCCAGTTTATCATAATTAATAATGACCTGGAATTTAATGATTATTTTTATATTAAAACTAAGGAATGAGGTATAAATATTTATCGTTTCCAAAGTATCTCTTCAGAGCCTTGCTCTGAAGATACGTATCTAGCTAAAACAAAAAAATAATCACTAAGGCGGTTTAGGTATGGTAGCCAAACATTTTTTTCTTTTACTAAATCAAGAACTGCAACGCACGACCTTTCTGCTCTCCTGCACACGGCTCTAGATAAGTGAATACGTGAACAAAATTCGTCACCTCCAGGCATAATAAATTCTTTAAGCGGTTTTAAAGTTTGATTAAGATCTTCAATTCGCTCTTCGAGAAATTCAACTTTATCATCATTTATGAGAATAGTCCCTGAATTTATGATTGAAATCTCACCGCCAAGGTTAAACAGATCCTGTTGAATAGCTTGAAGTTCGCTGGCAATTAAAGACGACTTACACGAAGATATAGCTGACCCAACCTGCGAATTTAGCTCATCAATGTCTCCTAAGAGATTGATTATTAGATGAGATTTTGATACACGTTCTCCATTTCCGAGGCTCGTATTCCCTTTATCTCCTGATTTGGTTGTTACTTTTGAAATTCTCATAATTAAAAGAACAGTAAGCTAACAATAATAAATAATGGAAATAGAATAACTAGAGAATAAAAGAAATATCCAAAAAACGATGGCATTTTGATACCAGATGATTCCGCAATTGACTTTACCATGAAGTTTGGGGCATTACCAATATAGGTATTTGCTCCCATAAATACTGCACCAGCTGATATAGCAAGTAATGTTTGAGATAACTCACCCATTAAAACTTGAGCATCTCCACCGGCTGTATTAAAGAAAACCAAATAAGTAGGTGCATTATCCAGAAAACTTGACAAGATACCTGTTAACCAAAAATACATATAGTTTACAGGGCCCGTATCGCTTGAAACGGAATTTATTATGCTTGATAAAGCGCCAGATTTTCCTGCTTTTAAGATTGCAATAGCCGGAATTATTGTTATAAAAATACCTGCAAAAAGTTTTGCGACCTCTTGAATTGGAAACCATGTATACTCATTTCCTTCACGTATTTCTTTTGAAGTATAGGTCCAACTCAAATAAGTCAAAATAAGTAAAAGAATATCTCTGGCGAGATTTTGAAGCTCAACATGAACATGAAAAATTGTGAAATCAATACCTGGTCTCCAAAAACCACTTAGTAAGACTGAACACACAACTCCAAATATTAATAAAAGATTAAATGAACCCCTGACAGAAATCTTTTCATTGTTTGTAGGGACGGGAAGGTCTGACTCTTTTCGATATTGAAAAGTATCGTAAAAGTAAAAAATTATTAAGAGTGAAATTATCATAAATAGCATTGGCAAGAACATTGCTTTGGTTGTCCAGAAGAAATCAACGCCTTTCAAAAACCCTAAGAAAAGAGGCGGGTCTCCCAAAGGAGTAAGCGATCCACCGATATTTGCTACAAGAAAAATAAAAAATATAACGATATGAACTTTGTGCTTTCTTTCTTTGTTAGCTCTAAGGAGAGGTCTGATAAGTAACATTGCCGCACCCGTAGTTCCCATCCAGCTTGCTAATAATGTACCTACAAGGATAATTGCACTGTTAATTATTGGAGTTCCTACCAATGAGCCTGTTAACTGTACACCACCTGAAATAGTAAATAAAGCTAGGAGGAGAATAATGAATGGAATGTATTCAAGTAAACCGACATGTAAGACCTCGTACAAAACTATCTGCCATCCTTGTGAAAAAAGAAAAGGGATAACAAATAATAATGCCCAAAACGCAGACACCTTACCAAAGTTATGATGCCAATATTCAGGTGCAACAAGTGGGAATATAGCAATTGAAAGCAAAATACCTGCAAATGGAATCACCCAAAGTATAGACAAATCACCTCCCTCAAGGTGTGGGGCGCCATAAGAGCCCGCAAAAAGACTAGTTGATAGTAGGAATAAAGCTGTTATTAGTTTCATATATTTTTCATTTTTTTATTATTATGTAGTTAAAATTTAGATATTGTTTTGCTAATCATCCAAATTATTGATATAAAAATATATTTTTATTTTTAATTAAATTAAGGAATGGATTTACTATTAACTATTATCGTTATAGGTCTTGCAATCTTAGGGATGTCTATTGGTATTATCTTTAATAACAAGCCGCTTCAAGGTTCTTGCGGAGGCATTGCGGAAAATTGTGTGTGTTTAAAAGGGGGAGATTGCGACGATCCGTCTCAACAGCCAAGCATTAATCCAACAGATTAACATCCATACCGGTAGATTGAACCGTATTAAATTTTCCATTATCACTTAGTATCCAAAGAGCTTCAATATTATCATTTTTTTCAACCATCTCTTTTCCAGATTCTAATGACATAACGTTTAATGCTGTTGCTACTGCATCAGCATCAATACACAGTTCTGCTACCACCGTAACAGAGGCAATGTTCGACTTAATAGCATGACCTGTTTTAGGGTCGATAATATGTGAATATTTTTTTGATTTATGTTCATAAAAATTTCTATAATTTCCAGAGGTAGCCATTGATTTATCAATTAAAGGAGCTATTGCCATAATCTTTTCGCCAGGCTTGGTATTTATTACAGGGTAATCAATTCCAATCTGCCAGGGTTTATTATTTATATTTTTTCCAGAGACTCTAACCTCACCTCCAATTTCAACCATGAAATTACTGTAACCAAATGATTTAATTAAATTAAAGAGATGGTCGACTCCCCATCCCTTAGCAATAGCGTTTACATCAATCTGCTGCCCCTTGAGTGTTTTAATAAGAGAGTTTTGAGATATCTTAATTTTTTCAAATCCAACTTTATCTAACGAAGTAGTTATTTCAAGGTCTGATGGAGGTTCCCATTTGTCTTCGTATTCCCTGTCTTTTTTTCCCTTCCTCCAGGCAGTAGTTAATGGAAGAGAAGAGATGTCAAATGCACCATTTGACTGCTTCGACCAGTATATGGATTGTAAAATCACTTGTCTAAAGTTATTTGTGATTACAATTGCTGCATTTTTACCTAATTTGTTAAATAATGAAATATCACTGTTAATTACGTAGGTTGACATCTCGTTGTTTATTGATTCCAATGTTGAATCTATCTTTGCTTTAATCAAATCAACGTTTTGATTTGAACCTCTTTTTGGTAATAAGCGGATAGTATACGATGTTCCCATCGCTGGTCCAGTGATATCTATATATGCTTTATTCCTCTCGCAACTTGCTAAAAAAAGCACAAGCGAAAGACAGAGAGCTGTAAATCTATTTTTAAGATATAGTTTTGATAGTGACCTAACCAAAACTATCATAAGCTATCATATCTCTTTCCACACCAAGATCGTAAAGCATTTTATCGCATGCATCAATCATCATTGGTGGTCCGCACATATAGTACTCTATCTCTGAAGGATCTTCATGGTCTTTAAGATATTCATCGAGAGCAACATTGTGTATGAAGCCAGTAGGGCCCTCCCAATTATCTTCAGGCATTGGTTCAGACAAACCAACAATGTATTTGAAATTAGGATAGTCTTTCTCAAGCCTAAGGAAATCGTCATGATAAAACATTTCTCTAGCAGATCGTGCACCGTAAAAGAATGTGATTTTTCGTTATGTTTTTTGAGTATCTAAGAGATCGAATAAATGACTTCGCATCGGAGCCATTCCAGCACCACCCCCTAAATATATCATTTCGCGCTCGGTCTTTTTAGCAAAGAACTCTCCGAAAGGTCCAGATATTGTAACCTTATCCCCTTCTTTTAGATTAAAAATATAAGACGATGCAATTCCTGGAGGGACTTGATCCCATAGAGCCGGTGGAGGTGTAGCAATTCGAACATTTAACATTATTATGTTACCCTCCGCAGGGTGATTTGCCATAGAATAAGCCCTAAAGCAATCCTCGTCATTGTTTGCAACGACATCCCATATTTTGAACTTATCCCAATCTTCATGGTATTCTTTTTCAACATTGAAATCTTTAAAATTTAAATTATGATACTCTGGTATATCAATTTGAATATAGCCACCAGCAGTAAAATTTAAATTTTCTCCTTTAGGAAGCTCTAAGACAAGTTCTTTTATAAACGTAGCAACATTTTTATTTGACCGTACAGTGCAATCCCATTTTTGAATATTAAATATCTCATCCGGAACCTGAACTTTCATGTCTTCTTTTACTTTCACTTGGCAAGCTAGTCTCCAATTTTCTTTTGCTTCCGACCTATTAATATGTCCCTTTTCTGTAGGAAGTATTTCACCCCCACCTTCACTGATCTGACATTTACACATTGCACAAGTTCCTCCACCCCCACATGCAGAGGGCAGAAAAATGCTTTCTGTAGCTAAGGCAGATAGAAGAGTTGAGCCAGGTCTTACCTTGATAGATTTTTCATCATCACCATTAATATTTAATGTTATATCTCCTTGCGGTAGAAGTTTTGACTCCGCAAGATTAAGCATTAGAACAAGAATTAAAATAACTCCCGTAAAAATAGCAACGCTTAATAAAGTTGATGCAGTTATCATAATTGTATACCCCCAAATGACATAAATGCAATTGAAATCAAGCCTGTCAGCAGCATTGTAATACCAACGCCTCTTAACTTAGCGGGAACATTTGAATAGCGTAGTCTGTAGCGTATAGAGGCCATAGCCACTATTGCTAAAAACCAACCCAGTCCTGATCCAAAACCAAAAACCACTGACTCCATTAATGTATAATTACGCTCTACAAGAAATAAAGATCCACCCAAAATTGAACAGTTCACAGCAATCAAAGGTAAAAATATTCCTAAGCTCTGATAAAGTGATGGAGAAAATTTATCAATGATCATTTCAACTAGTTGAACCATCGCTGCAATAACAGCAATAAACACTATTGGCTTTAAAAAACTTAAATTAACATCGGGAAAACCAAGCCATGATAGTGCACCATCTCCTAACAGGAATCCATATAAAAACCAATTTACTGGCGCTGTTATTGTTAAAACAAAGATAACAGCAAAACCTAGACCAATGGAAGCATCAACTTTTTTTGAAACCGCCAAAAACGAACACATTCCTAAAAAATATGCTAATAGTATGTTTTCAACAAATACTGCTTTTGTAATTAAGCTTAAATAATGTTCCAATGCTTATTCCTCTTCAACGTTTCCTAGAATTCTTTGGGCCCATACAATTAGCCCTAAAATGATAAATGCACCTGGACTAAGGACCATTAATCCCATATTTTCATACCCTGCGGCATACATAGCCTCTGGGATGACTTTGTAACCATAAATAGTGCCGCTTCCTAAAAGCTCTCTAAAAAAAGCGACAGCAATAAGAATAATACCATAGCCTAGGCCATTACCTAATCCATCAAGAAACGATTTCCAGGGACCGTTCTGCATTGCAAATGCTTCAGCTCTTCCCATTATGATGCAATTCGTTATTATTAATGAAACAAAAACGGTTAATTGTTTACTTATGTCGTACATATAAGCTTGAAGTATTAAATCGGTTAAGATAACCATGGAGGCTATTACTGATAACTGTACAATTATCCTCACTTTTGATGGAATCATACTCCTTAATAGTGAAATAACGGTGTTAGAGATACATAATACAGCAATTACAGCTAGCGTCATAACAAAAGCAATATCCAGCTTTGTTGTAACTGCTAGAGCTGAACAGATTCCAAGAACCTGTAAACTTATAGGGTTGTTGCTCATTAAAGGGTCTGATACAGCTGCTTTTGAAGATTTACTTAATAATGCCATTAGCTGTTGTAGTCCTTTCTAATGCGTTCTAGATATGGGTTATAAGCCTCTAAATCTTTTAAAAGGAATTTATTTAGGCCACGAGAAGTTATAGTAGCGCCTGAAATTCCATCAACTTGGTGATATGCTTCATCTGAAGATTCGTCAACTTTTCCTTTTACCGTTTGAATTCCAATCAGCGAACCATTTTCGTCTACAAACTTTTTTCCCTTATAATTCTGCTTAAACCATGGCTTATCAACTTCAGCGCCCAAACCAGGAGTTTCAACATGCTTATAAAACGTAATGCCTTTTGCGGTTGCACCATCGGACTCAATGGCAAAATATCCATACATTGTCCCCCAAAGTCCTTTTCCTGAAATAGGGATAGCGAATCCGTCTACCTTTCCATCGATCATTTTTTTATACAAAGGAAATACATTTTTATCGACCTTTGGATCGATGTCTTCAGGAAGCATACCGTCAACAATACCTCCATTTTCATCAACTACAAAAGATTTTATTGAGTTTGTAAAGATCTTTTCAACATTTTCTGTAGTCCAGGGTGTATCATCACTTGGGATAAAACCAAGTGAGCTAAGTATGTTTTTTTTAATGTCTGCTTGCACATTTCTTTCTGTCTGCTCTTCAAGAGATGAATAAACAGAGGATAAAACAAAAGCCAAAACCATTGTTATTAACACTGTAAAAATTATTGTATATCTATTACTATGCATGGCGAGCAGCCCTTCTCTTAATATTAGACTGAATGACGAACCAATCAATAAGAGCTGCAAATGCATTTACAAATAAAATTGATAACATAACACCTTCAGGGTATGCAGGATTGACTGATCTAATTACAACAGTTAGAGATCCAAAAATTATACCATAAATCCATCTGCCTTGATTCGTATGGCATCCGGTTACCGGTTCCGTTGCCATGAAAATAGTTCCAAATAAAAAACTTCCCATTACTAGATGAAAATGTGGAGGTATTGAAAACATTGTATTTGAAGATAAAGGGGAAAATAGGTTTGTCAAAATTGCTGTAGCAACGAGTCCTATGATAGCGCCAAAAACAACGCGGAAATTAATTATCTTAACATACATCAAAAATAATGCGCTTAATAAAATAAGAAACTTACTAGTCTCACCAATGGAACCAGGGACCCATCCCCAAAAAAGATTTAACCATGAAAAATCAAACTGACCAAAGTTTTGTAACAAGGAAATAGCATCTTGACCTTGTTCGCTAGCTGGAACAGCTAGAGCAGTTGCTCCTGAATAACCGTCTGGGCCAGCAATCCATACCTTGTCACCGGAAATTTTAGTTGGGTACGTGAAAAAGATGAATACTCTAGCCATAAGCGCGGGGTTAAATATATTCATGCCTACTCCTCCAAAAATTTCCTTACCGATTACAATGCCAAACGAAGTTGCGATTGCGATTTGCCACAAAGGAATACCAGGAGGCATGGTCAGAGGAATTAAAGCGCACGTAACAAGAAACCCTTCGCTAACAGGGTGTTTTCTAACAATAGCAAAAAGCAATTCCCAAAACGCACCTGATGCAAATGTTACAGCTATTATTGGAAGAATTTTTCCAAAACCAACCCAGAAATTTTGCCAAGTCGATCTTTCAAGTTCAAATGCTAATGCATTTTGATATCCAACATTAGCAGCTCCGAATATGTACAATGGGATTAATGAAATAACTACTAAAATCATTATTCGCTTTGTATCAATACTGTCGCGAATGTGAGGACCAGATTCAGTAGTCTCATTTGTAGAAAATAAAATTGTATCAGTAGCTTCGAAAACCGGATAAAGACTTTCAAATTTACCGCCCTTTTCAAAATGAGGTTTTGATTTATCTAAAATATTTTGAAGAAATTTTAACATTTAAGCTTCACGCTCCATAAGGTTAAGTCCGTCTCTAATTGTTTTACCTAAATCTATTTTACTCGGACAAGCAAAACTGCATAGGGCAAAGTCTTCATCATCGCATTCATAAATACCAAGCTGCTCCATCTCCTCAATATCTTCAACAAGTATTGCTCTGTATAGAGGATTAGGTAGTATATCCATAGGTAAAACACCTTCCCATGAATTTATAGGAACCATGTATCTTTCACTTCCATTTTTTAAAGTATTAAAATCATATCCACCCTTTAAAGTTCCTAAAAAAGCATTCGTTAAGCTATACCTGGACATCGCGGTTCCAGGTCTAAGCATGCCAATGAATTCTCTTTCTCCGCCTTCAGGTAAAACAGCTATTGAGGAATCGTAAAAACCTAAAAAATCATTATAATCTATTTTTGTTCCGGTCAAAACATCGCCAGAAATTATTCGATGATCACCATCCTTGACATTATTTTCTATATGAGAAGAAATGGGAGTACCTAATCGAGATTTTATATGAGCAGGATTTAATACGCTGGGACCACCCAAAGTGATTATTAGCGATATATCAAGTTCACCTGTTAAAAAGAAATTACCTATTCTCAACACATCTTGAGCATTAATTACCCAAACATGATCATTTGATCCTAATGGTGCAATATGATGAATATGAATACCAACATTTCCAGCCGGATGAGGACCCATAACAGTGTGACTAACAACATCCTCCAAGTCAATAAGTGTCTCAGATACTGAATTTTCATAATAAGATAAGTGCACATTGCCTTTAGTAATCTTATCTAATACAGAAACACCTGCTTGAAACTGCGATCTACGCCCTCTAAGACCGAGATCTAAATTGACAGATAAGGGTGCAGTGTTCCATCCTGAAATAAAAATATCCCTTGGTTGATTTTTAGGATCAGCAATCTTATTAAAAGGTCTTTGGCGGATGAACGGCATAAGGCACCCGTTAACAAGATTAGACATTATCTTTTCAGGGCTCAACTCTTTGATTTGTTCCAATCTATAAGAATCACTTTTTTCATGATTCTCATCATCAGAGATCTCAATCTCAATCTTTTCAATACGTCTTCTTTCTCCGTATTGAATTTCTTTTATTTTACCACAGGCCAGCGATGGAAAAATAATTTGCTCATTTGTTTTACATTTAAAAATAGGCGTACCGATTTTTACAGGATCACCTTCTTTAACAAGAAGCTTTGGTTTTATACCTCGAAACTGATAAGGTTTAATAGCAACAGATTTTGGATCACTTGAGCTAATTAACTCATCACTTGGTTTTCCAGAAATCTGAATATCATGACCTTTGATTATTTTTATGTCAGCCAACTGTATATTCCCCTAAGTTTTTCCTTACATCCCCTGAAACATGATAGTTGATCTAGAAACCCAATCTGCAATTGGACTGAAATACCATCCAAAAACAAAACTTGGTACGGCTAGTACAAACAGTAAACCCAAAACGAGCTTTGAAGTAGGGTTGATAAATTCATCACTGCGCTCACCCATCAAGTACATGTGTTTAACCACTCTGATGTAATAGTACAGAGATATAACGCTATTAATTACCCCTACAAAGGCTAGCCAATAAAACCTAGATCCCAATTCGATTACTGCAGCAAATATATAAAATTTTCCAATGAACCCAGCAGTTGGAGGTAAGCCAGTAAGGGCAACCATAAAAAGAGTCATTGGAATGGCTACATAGGGCATCTTCCAACCTAATCCATCAAAACTACTAAACTCTTCACCGCCAATCTGATCGTTAACATATATCACAACAAAAAACGCGCCTAAATTCATGAATAAATACATGGTCAAGTACATCATTATACCTTCGATTGATGAATTTGACATTAGCGGTAGGGCCATCATCATGTAACCTGCATGAGCAATGCTAGAGTAAGCTAACATCCTTTTAACATTACTTTGTTGAATAGCAACTAGATTGCCCACAGTCATTGTAGCAGCAGACAACACAGCAATTAATTGTGGCCAAGGCAGGTCATTAATAGCGACCCATGAAGTTGAGATATCTTCCTGAATACCTCCAAATACTTGATTGAAAAAACGTAACATCAAAGCAAATCCAGCTGCTTTTGGTGCTATCGAAAGATAAGCTGTAATTGTTGTAGGTGAGCCTTCGTACACGTCTGGTGTCCAAAAATGAAAAGGTACAGCAGATATTTTATACCCAAAGCCTACAAGAATGAAAACTATAGAAAGAACCAGAGCAGGATTTGATTCTGGGCCAAGCAAGGAAATTGCTTTTTGCATTTCAAAGAAATTAGTAGATCCTGTAAGTCCAAATAACATACTTAATCCGTAAAGCATAATCCCAGATGAAAAAGCTCCATATATTACATACTTAAGCGATGCCTCATTGCTAAGTGAGTTTCTTTTTAAATAACCAGCGAGAAAGAAAGACATAATTGATACAATTTCAATGGATAGATAAACCATCAATACATCAATCGAAGACGACATTAAAAATAAACCAAATGTCATAATTGTCATTATGCTGAAATATTCACCTATTCTATACTTTTTTAATTCACCTGAAACAAGACTCATTAGCATAACTACAGCTGTAGATATAAGTATTAAAACTTTAAAAAATTGTGAAAAAGGATCGTGGGCTACGGTATTCATGAATAGGCTTGTAGGCTCAACGTCTTGAATTCTAATTGCAATATATGTTAAAAACATACCCCCAAGTGACCAAAAAGCCACCTTAAACGAATCTTTCCTAGAGTAAAAAAGATCAGCTAGTATCGCAACAAGTATAGTCACACTTAAGAGGAGTTCTGGCCAAAATAAGGCTAAGCTATTCAAATTGTTCATTAATAACCTATTGCATTACCTGAGCAACGCCACCGTACTTGACTACAGATTCAATTAATACGTTAAGGGTAGATGCGACTAGATCTAAAAAAGGTCTTGGGTAAACACCAAGAATCAATGTGATTACAGCAAGAGGAATCAAAGTCAAAATCTCTCTTCTATTGATTTCCGGAATTTCATTATACTTTTCATTTGCAGGACCAAAAAACATCCTTTGAAATGCCCATAAAAAGTAAGCGGCGTTCAGCAATATGCCTAAGGTTGAGATTATGACAACGGTTCTGAAAATAGGAAAAGCGCCAATAAATATCATTGCCTCACTTACAAATCCACTGAAACCAGGTAAGCCTAGACCAGCAAAGAAAGCAACAGCAACGAATGCTGTATATATTGGCATCTGAGAAGCAAGCCCGCCAAACCCTTCAATATCTCTGTGGTGTGCTCTGTCGTAAATAACGCCAACAAGAATAAACAGCATCGCAGAAATTGTGCCGTGATTAAACATTTGAAATACTGCACCACCTACACCGGCTTGTGCGCTAATTAAATTAGATCCATTCATTTCAGCTGCAGCAATTACAGCAGCCATACCAATAAGGGTGTAGCCCATATGATTGACTGATGAGTAAGCAACTAGCTTTTTTAAATCTTTCTGCGCAAGAGCACACATTGCTCCCCAAATCACATTAATTAAACCAAGAACTGCGAGAGCTCCAGCAAACCAGAAAACTCCGTCTGGTAGCATTGTGTAGTTTATTCTAAGCATTCCATAAACACCTAACTTGAGTAATACACCAGCAAGAATTACTGAAATAGCAGTAGGTGCCTCAACATGGGCCAATGGTAGCCATGTATGAAATGGAAACACGGGTACTTTTATTGCAAAACCAATAAATAGCAGAACCCATATTACCTTTATTGCGCTCATTCCCCACCACAACATTCCGTCGAGGGCAATAGGTGCTCTCTCCATTAAAAGGAGCATGTCAAAAGTGTTTCCGCAGGTAAAATAAAGAGCTAATACTGCAATAAGCATTAAAACAGATCCTGCAAGAGTATAAATAAAGAATTTAATCGCAGCATATTCACGCTGAGGACCTCCCCACATACCAATTAGGAAGTACATTGGAAGCAACATGACTTCCCAAAAAATATAAAATAGAAAAAAGTCAAGAGCTAGAAAAACACCCATTACTCCAGTATTCAAAAGAAGAAATAATGAAAAATAGCCTTTAACGGCATTAGAAATATTCCAGCTCACAAATATTCCAATGAATCCTATGAGCGCCATAAGAAATACCATGGGAAGACTTAATCCATCTACACCCAAGATATAAGTTATATTAAATGAAGGTATCCATTCCGCTCGCTCCATAAATTGCAAGTTTCCATTGCTTGCATCAAAAACACTCCATAAATAAATGGCCAACAATAACTGAATGCCAGATACTAGTGCCGCAGTTTGTTTTATCAGGGTAGATTTATCTCTAGGGATAAAAACTATTATAGCCATACCTATAACTGGTAGCCAAATGATCCAACTGAGTAAATGATCCATATATATTCCTCTATAAAGTCGCTAGGTTATTTGAAAAACCAAAATTATTATGACGCCAATTAATGCAAAAAGCATGTAGTTCTGCAATCGACCAGTTTGCACTGTCTTTAAATTTTTACCAGCACTATTTGCCGTTCTTCCAATACCGTCAACTAAAGTTTGGTCAAGACCTTCATAGTCAAGACGCCCAGTAATTTTTGATAGTAATTTGGCAATATATCCGAAACCGTTTATAAAATACTTATCGTACAAATCCCAATCTATGTAGGCAACCAGATTACAAAGTCTTAAAAATGGCTGATATAAGAATCTATTATAATTCTCATCGAAATAATATTTGTTGTGTGAAATCTTATAAAATACGCCAAATCTTTTTGCCCAATTTTCAGGAGAAAATTTTCTTTTGTAGTACATTAAAAAAGAGAGCCCTATGCCAAGAGTTGCAACTATTAATGACAAGGCCATGGCTGTATAATGAGCATGATGAACTCCATCATAAATTTCTTTTGCTGTTGGATTTCCAGGGACAGCTGAGTTCGTAGCTTTAATTAATTTTGTGAACCAACCATAATCTGCAAATGGGTTAAAATATGGAAGAGTATAAAAGATAAAAAAGCTTAATGCAGCAAGAACTATCAAAGGATATGTCATTACTTTTGGAGACTCGTGAATACCTTCAAAAACTTTTGGCATTTTAGGTGTACCATAAAAAGTTAAAAATATTAATCTAAACATATAAAACGCTGTGATTGCGGCAGCACCAAAACCAAAAAAAGCTAAGATCCAATGTTCGGGATGATGATCAACAAAATATAGGGTGCCTGCTAAAATAGCATCCTTAGACAAAAACCCTGAAAATAAAGGTACGCCAGCAATAGCAAGTGTTGCTATGGTCATGGTAAGGCTTGTAATTGGCATTTTATCTCTAAACCCTCCCATATTTCGCATATCCTGAGGGTCGGTGTCATGGTCATGAAGAGCATGTAATGAGTGATGCATCGCATGAATAACAGAACCTGAACCATAAAATAAACACGCTTTAAACATGGCATGTGTAAGTAGATGAAAGAATGCAGCGGTATAATTGCCTACACCAACAGCTAAGATCATGTATCCTAATTGACTAACAGTTGAATAGGCTAAAACTTTTTTTATGTCGTTTTGCGTAATAGCAATCGTAGCTGCAAAAATAGCTGTAAAGCCGCCTATATATGCTATAACTAATAGAGCGTCAGGTGTAAAAACAGGAAAAAGTCTAACCGTTAAATAAACTCCGGCAGCAACCATTGTTGCGGCATGCATTAATGCTGAAACAGGTGTTGGTCCTTCCATTGCATCAGGTAGCCAGATATGTAAGGGAAATTGAGAAGATTTTCCAACAGCACCCATAAATAAACCTAGACCGGCAAAGGTCAGAAGCGATCCCGTGATCATTCCGTTCGAAACTCCAGTAAATAACTCCTGAAAGTTAAATGATCCAATAGCCGTAAACATTAGCATTATTCCAATGAAAAAGCCGATATCTCCTACTCGGTTCGTTAGAAATGCTTTTTTACTTGCATCTGCAGCAGAGTGCTTCTCAAACCAATGGCCAATTAACAGATAAGAACTAACGCCAACTAGTTCCCAAAATATGTAAAGAGACATCAGATTGTTCGCTAAAACAATCCCATTCATTGAAAAAGTAAATAATCCTAGATAGGCATAATATCTATTATATCGAATATCACCTTTCATGTATTCCAAAGAAAAAACATGAGTCATTGTTGATATAAGTGAAACAACTAGCAACATAACTATGGTAATATTATCAACCCAGAATCCAAGATTAATCTTAAAAGCGCCTAGATCAATCCATGAAAAGTAAACCTCATGTGAAAATTTGTAATTCCAGTTTGAGAGCATTCCTACGAAAAGCGATAGAGATAGAATTAAGGTAGTAATAATTGCAATTATTGAAACCCAGTCTCCTTGTCTCGGCAAACGTTTACCAAAAAAAATGTTAATCAGAAAAGCACATAAAGGAAGAAATAGGATCAATAGACATGCGTTCGTAATAAAGCTTCCCGCAATCACAGCTTCATCTCGCTAACATCATCTATATTGATCGTGTTAAAATTATTAAATATGTTTATAATAATCGCTAAGGCAACCGCAGCTTCTGCGGCAGCAAGAACAATAACAAATAAAGCGTAAACATGGCCTGACATGTTCATTCCACCAAACCGTGCAAAAGCTAAAAAATTAAGATTAGCAGCATTTAAAATTAATTCTACACCCATAAGGACAGCTACGCCGTTTCTTCTTGTTACTACTCCAAATAACCCTAGCGAGAAAAGGATTGAGCTAATAATTAAATAGTTGCTAAGGTTTTCCACTAATCGTCTTTCCTAGATAGAGTTGTTGCACCTATAAGAGCTCCTAGCAATAAGAAAGAAGCGGCCTCAAACGGCAAAAGATAATCAATCATAAGCAATCGCCCGATTGATCGCGTTGTGTCAAGCGGTTCAGCATTTGGAAGTTGAACCCAAGGTGTATTTGTCATCACAAAGCATAATGCACCCAAAAAACCAACAACAACAATCGCACCTACCCTTTTTTGAACAGATGTATGGCTAATATTTACTGAAGAAATTTTATTGGTAAGCATTATACCAAAAATAATTAAAACGAGGATACCGCCCACATATACAACGACTTGAACAACTGCTAAAAAGTCAGCCCATAAAAAAACGTAGAGCGCTGTTACCCCTAAGAACGTTACAAGCAATGAATAAGCAGAATACAATAAGCTTTTACTTGCTACAACAAAAATAGCAGATACTACTGTTAATGCTGAAATAAACCAGAATGTGATATCAGCCATTAAGCCTCAGCCTTTTTTTCAATTGGCGATAATGCAGTTTTCTGATTGGGAGTGAGTTTTTTTGCAAACTGGTATATGAGGTCTTTTCTATCAGTTTCTGAAAATTCATAGTCAATTGGGTGCTTTGAGCTATTGGGACCTCCAACCATAAATATGCATTCTTCTGGGCATGGGTACGTACAAAGGTTGCAGTAGCAACATTCAGACATGTCTATTGTGAATCTACTTACAACAAAACCTTTTTTAGTTCCGTTCGATGTAACTCCCGTATGATTTACCTTAGGAATGTCTTCACCTCTTTCGGACTTAATAGTTTCTATCTTTATGCAGTCTACAGGGCAAGCTCTTTCACATCTATAGCAACCAATGCAATCATCAATATCAACATGTAGTCGAGACCGAATGACATTATAATCCTCATGGTTGAAACCAATGTTCCTTTCGGGTCTGGGCCATCTTTCTTCCGGGTATTGCAGTGTAACATTATCTCTTCTGATATTAATCATGTGTCGAAAAGTGATCTGCATACCAGTCCATAAAGTATTTACAGTATCGTAGATGTTAGTTAAGTATTTAGACATTTATTATCCAATGATTAGTTTCCAAATTCCAACTCCAAAAATATTTAACATTGCGATGGGTATAAATACTTTCCAGCAAACATGCATTAACTGATCAACTCTAAGTCGTGGGAAAGTCCACCTAAACCACATCATTACAAATATTAAAAATATAATTTTACTAAAAAACCAGAATAGGCCCCAAATAGGTGAATTAAATAGTCCGGGGATAGGACTTAACCATCCTCCAAGAAAGCCTGCTGCTGCAAGACCGCTCACAACGAACATATTTGCATATTCACTCAAGAAAAATACTGCCCAACGAAAACCTGAATATTCTGTCATCCAACCAGCAACTAGCTCAGACTCAGCTTCAGGAATATCAAATGGTGTACGATTTGTTTCAGCTACTGCACTAATAAAAAAAATGAAAAATGCTAAAAAGCTAAAAGGATTATTAAAGATAATCCAGTTGGGTAAAATACCCCATACTGTTCCTGATTGAAATTCAATCATCGACTGAAGATTCATTGTGCTAGTCATCATTATAGGGATAATTATTGATAAGCCTGCAGGAATCTCATAACTAATGATCTGTGCAGCAGACCTCATTGCTCCATACAAAGACCATTTGTTGTTTGATGCCCAACCTGCCATAACAATTCCATGTACACCTACTGAGCCAACTGCAATGATATAAAAAACACCAATATTAATATCAACAACTTGAATAACTGAACTAAAAGGAAGAACGGCAATTCCTAAGAACGCGCCGATAAAAATTATAAATGGAGCAACCTTGAACAATAATTTATCAGCCGACGATGGGATAGTGTCTTCTTTTATTAGAAGTTTTACAGCATCTGCTATCGTTTGGAGGACTCCCCAGGGTCCAGCGTGTAATCCAGGGCCTTGCCCCATTGGTCCAATACGATCCATCATAAAAGCCGAAACCTTGCGCTCAACATAAACTGCAACAGTTGCGTTTAGTGCCATTAAGACAAATAAAGGTATGCCTGCAATTGATACAGCTAAGATAAACGCTATAAAAGGCGAGTCAATTAACTTAGAAAACAACTCAATAAGGAAGTCAACTGTCATCTGTCAATTTCTCCAAGGACAATATCTAAACTACCAAGTATCGCAAGAACATCTGAAATCATCCACCCGCTTGAGACCTCATCCAAACAAGAAAGAGCGGTGAATGCTGGGGAACGCATTTTAACTCTGGTTGGTGATGGTGTGCCATCGCTTATTATATAATAACCGAGATCGCCTCTAGGGCTTTCGGTTCTTCTATAAATAGAACCAACAGGTGGTCGAATCTTTTTTGGCATTGTTTCAAATACGTCGCCTTCGGGTAAATCTTTTAATGCCTGCCTTATAATGCGAACACTCTGGGTAAGTTCAAGCATCCTTACCCAATATCTATCAAAGCAATCGCCAAGTGTACCAAAATGGCCTGAACCTGTAGGAATATCAAAATCAAAACGGCTGTATATCGAATAAGGCTCGTCTTTTCTTACGTCCCACTTCACGCCCGAACCTCTGAGATTCGGACCTGAAACACCATAACTGATAGCGACATCAGCAGGAATAACTCCTACATCCGCGGTACGTTCAATAAAAATTTTATTGAACGTAAGAAGATTGTTGTATTCTTCAATTTGGGGCTCAAAATAGTCCAGAAAATCAACACATATTTTTACAAAATCTTTTGGTAAGTCATGGGAAACGCCCCCTATCCACATATAATTATAGAGTAGCCTAGCACCACAAGTATATTCAAACATATCTAGTATACGTTCGCGATCCCTTAGCATATAAAGGAAGGGAGTAAAGGCTCCAATATCTAAACCATAAACACCAAGAGCTAAAAGGTGACTCGCAACTCTATTTAGCTCAGCCATTATGACTCTGATGTATTCAGCTCTTTCAGAAATCTCGATACCCATTAGATCTTCCATGGCTACTACATAGCCAAAATTACTATTCATGGATGCCAAATAATCACATCTGTCTGTAAAAGGAATAACTTGCTCATAAGTAACATTTTCAGCGTGCTTTTCAAAACAACGATGCAAATACCCTAAATGAGGGGTGATTTTTGAAACAATTTCACCATCAGTGGTAACTTCAAGTCTCAGAACACCATGTGTACTAGGGTGTTGAGGACCGATATTCAAAACCATCTGGTCTCCCTGTACTACTCCCATCCTTCTTCTTCCTTTATTTTTGGAACCACTATTCCATGAAATGACTCTTGAGCTTCATAATCTTTTCTAAGAGGCCATCCTTCCCAATCATCGGGACATAATATTCTTCTTAGATCGCGATGTCCAATATATTCAATACCAAACATGTCATACGTCTCTCTTTCAAACCAATCACCAATACGCCACAACTTCTCTATTGAAGCTACCTTTGGATTTTCTCTTTTGTGGCTTATTACGATTTCAATCTTATGACGATGCTCCATTGAGTGTAGATTGTAGTGTGTTTGTAACGGTCCATCTTCACCTGTATCGGTCCCGGTTATGCATTCAAGCTGATCAAATGAAAGTTTGGGGTCATTCTTCATATAGGTAGCAATACTCAGCCAATCATCACCATTTATTTCTATCTGATGGCTTGCCAAGTTTTCATTTTCAACAATAGAACCTTTAAACTGATCAGAAAGAGAATCTTTTATTTGTTCAGGCGTCATGCAAGTTTTCTTGTAAGAGGGCGCTCTGTTTGGATCTTTTCTTGTAACTTCAAAAGACCTTCAATTAAAGCTTCCGGCCTAGGAGGACAACCTGGTACATACACATCTACAGGCACAACCAAATCAACACCTTTTAAAACATGATACCCATGCTGCCAATATGGACCACCACTGGTAGCGCAACTCCCCATTGATATAACATACTTTGGATCTGCCATTTGCTCATAAAGCTTTTTTACTCTTAAAGCCATTTTCATAGTTACGGTACCCGCAACTATCATTACATCAGCTTGCCTAGGAGAAGAACGTGGCATCATACCTATACGTTCTAAATCATGTCTGCTTGCTGCTGATGACATCATTTCAATAGCGCAGCAAGCAAGCCCAAATTGAAAGTACCATGGAGACGTAGATCTTGCCCATCCTAAAATTTTATCAAGTGATGCAACAACAACGTTATCTTGAAACTTGTTTTCCAGTAGACCCATTTACTTTTCCTCAAAATTGTTTGGTTTAGTAATTAAACTTGAGTAGCGACCACGACCATACCTAACATTGTATTTTACCCAGTCTAAATCGGAGCGTTTCCATACATAGGCTAGACCAACAAGTAGTATTAAAAGAAAAATTCCCATTTCCACAAAAGCAAGTAGGCCTAATTCATTAAAAACAATGGCCCATGGAAACAAGAACACTACCTCAACATCAAATATTAGAAAAATAAGGGCCACTACATAAAATCGAATGTTAAACTGGACCCAAGCAGAACCTTCTGATTCTTCTCCACATTCATAGGTAGCTAGCTTGTCTGGATTAGGGTTGTTTGGAGCAAGAAGTTTTTGAATCAACAAAGGTAGGTATATCAATATGATACCTATAAAGATGAATACAAATATTGTTCCGAAGTCGCGATACATAAATAATTAACTTATTTAGAGACAGTTAATTTAGAGCTTTTGCTTAAGGATGGTCAAGATAAACTTAGAGCTTTTATCATGTTTTTTCACTTATCTAAAATTATTAATTAAATAGGTTTGTTGGAGCGTGTTATAGGGGATTAAATTCAAACCAATTATGATGTATGTTAATAGAATATTTGCAAGTTCTATGCAATTCCTACCTAAATGGCTTGTAAAGCCATTTGCAAAACCTTACGTAGCCGGATTAAAAACAGATGAAGTTTTGAATGTTGTTAAAAAACTTAATAGTGAAGGTTTTTCTGCAACAATTGATATTTTAGGGGAATTTGTGAATACTCAAAGCGAAGCATTAGATGTAAAGAATCAGTATGCTGAACTAATTAGACTAATAAATAAAAAAAGCTTAGATAGTACGGTTTCAGTCAAACTTACCCATATGGGTCTAGAGCTAGACTTTGATTATTGCAAAAAACTAATGATTGAACTGACTGAAAAAGCTAAAAAATTCAATGTTGGCATTACAATTGATATGGAAAATTCACCCTACACTGATAATATTTATGAAATTTATAAAGATTCGCTCAAAACCTTTGACAAGGTAGGAGCCGTGATGCAGGCCTATTTATACAGGAGTATTAATGACTTAAGAGCTTTAAATAACTCAAAACTTTTTCTAAGGGTTTGCAAGGGTATATACAACGAAGATTCAAAAATTGCTATCAAAGACAGCAAAGAGATAAATAAGAATTTTAAATTATTAACCAAAACAATATTGAAGGGTAGCGGTTATGCTTGTATCGCAACTCACGATATTAATTTAATAAACTCCATTGAAAAATGGATATGCGACAACAATATCTCAAAAGATAGGTTTGAGTTTCAGGTGCTCTACGGTGTGCCTATGGCTAAAACGTTGGATAATTTAAAGTCTAAAGGTTACAAAATAACAGTGTATGTACCTTTTGGAAACTCATGGTACGATTATTCAATGCGAAGATTAAAAGAAAATCCAAAAATTATTTCGTATGTAATCAAAAATATTTTTAAAAAATAATGTATTTAATGGAATAAAAAAATAACTAATATTTACCGCAATGAAACCCTTTAAAAATCAGATTTCCATTCAAAAGTTAGCTCTACTTTTTATTGTAGCTTCCAGCTCGCTTTTTGCCGGTAGCGAGGAGAGCGGTATATCTTTCTTCCTTCTATTCACAGGTTTGTTTGGGGGTATGGGTATGTTTTTATACGGAATGGAGATGATGAGTGACGGAATGAAAGTTACTGCTGGAAACAGTATGCGGACCGTTCTTGAAAAACTAACATCAAATAAGTATCTTGCTGTCTTAGTTGGGGCATTCGTAACAATGGTAATTCAAAGCAGTAGCGCTACCACTGTAATGCTTGTTAGCTTTGTAAATTCTGGATTACTCGCTTTTTCACAGGCGCTAGGGGTGATATTAGGATCCAATATAGGTAGCACTGTTACAGCTCAAATTGTTGCTTTTAAGGTTACTGACTATGCATTACTACTCATAGCAGCAGGATCTCTGATGTCTCTTTTTTCAAAGAAAGACACAATGAAAAATTTAGGATTTGTGATTTTAGGTTTTGGTCTTCTTTTCTATGGAATGAAAGTAATGTCTGATACAATGAAGCCGTTAAGATCAGATCCAGCTTTTAACAGTATCCTTACGAGCTTTGAAAATCCATTTTTAGGTATTCTTGCAGGTGCTATCTTTACCGCTTTAGTCCAAAGCAGTAGCGCAACCACAGGTATCGTAATTACGCTTGCTAGTGGGGGATCAATTACTCTCGAGGCCGGGATTCCTTTGATTTTTGGAGCTAATGTTGGCACATGTGTCACAGCGCTTTTAGCGGGGTTAAACGCATCAAGAGATGCGAAAAGGGTAGCTGTTGCTCACGTTACCTTTAATGTAATCGGTGTTTTACTTTTTTGTTTTTGGATACCTACATTTGCCGATTTTGTTTCTCAAACTTCTCAAAATATCCCAAGACAAATTGCAAACGCGCATACTTTTTTTAATATTATAGCGTCAGTTATTTTTATTCCATTTACCGGTTTCATTGCTAAAACCATTATCCATTATTTTCCCGATAAAGAGGTTGATAGAAATATTGAAAAACCAGCTATTTTACACCTGGATGAAAGTCTAGTTGGTCAACCTGAAGCTGCAATAAATAATGCTCAGGCTGAAATAAAAGGAGTGGTCGGTCTTACGGAAAGAGTTGTTGGAACATTGGTCCGTCCTTTTGTGAAAGGCCAAAATTTGACTGATATTGAAGACGAAGATCAGGATCTCATGAGCGGTATGAATCAAAGAATTGAGAAAATAGGGTTCTTAAATCAAAAAATTAGTGAATATCTTATTACAACTAGCAAATCTGATTTAAGCTCAAAACAATCAAAAGAACTTTTCACGTTAGTTTCAATTGTTAACTACTTAGGGTCAATGAATGATCTTATCAAAGTGCGTTTTGTTTCATTAGTCTCTAAAAAAGAAGGGATAAATGAAGAGTTTTCAGAAACAGACCAACAAGAAATAGTTGACTACCATAAACGTCTTATAAAGCAAGTCAAACGTCTGGATAAATTTTTTATTAAATTTGAAAAAGATAAAGTTGAAAAGATTGTGTCTAAGGGTAAAGAAAACACGGATATGGAAAAGAAATACAAATTGAACCGTATTGAAAGAATGAAGATGTCAGAGAATTCGAGCTCAAAATCAAGCGAAGTTAATCAGCTTCATTCACAGCTAATGGATATGCTTAAGCAAGTAAATATATTTATAAATTTGATTGCTGATTCTTTAAATGACCTAGAATCTGAACAAATTTAATCTTTACCTCTCCTACCCCAACCCATCTTCAAGTTTAAAGTCTTAAAGTAGTCTGAGTCACTGAAGCTAATCATCCTAATATCGTATGATGCTTTCTCAATTTTGACCTCAGTGTCATTGCTAAAATAATCACTCACTTGACCGTCAACCGCAAAAGCAATGTTGCCCTCAGATGGTGAAATTATTTTTAATATCTGATTATCAGATAGCACAATTGGTCGAAGTGATAAAGTATGTGGACTCAATGGAGTAACGGTTATTGCGCTAACTTCAGGAGCTAGAATTGGTCCACCTGCTGATAAAGAGTAAGCAGTTGAACCGGTTGGCGTTGAAATAATTAAACCGTCTGACTTATATGATGATATAAAACTTTTACCAGCGTAAAGTTCTAAATCTATTATTCTTTGGGACTGTCCTCTGTCAATAACAAAGTCATTTAATGCAAAAAAGATTTTCTCTGAATTTCTTTTTGATAGAGTTGCTTTTAAAACCATTTTAGAGTTCACTGAAAAACTTTTTTCTATTATTTGATTTAATCTTTTAAACATCTCATCAAGTGTAATTTCTGCGAGAAATCCTAGTTCGCCTAAATGAATACCAGCAATTGGAGTTTTTCGAGCACCTACAGCTCGTGCAGCCGATAAAATTGTCCCGTCACCCCCAAGAGCAATGAGAAAGTCTAGCTTATTGAATTCATCAGCAGATTTGATAACTTTTGGAGAAAAAGAAAAATTTGGTGGCAATTTATCATAAATCCTAGTCGTTATGTAGGGATCAAGTGAATTTTTCTCACTCCAACTTAAAATTGGGTCTAAAAGACTCCAAAACTTTTCCTTATCTGTATTGCCCCATATTCCAAATTTCATAAGCTTTATATCGATTGATTTTCATCAAATGGGGTAGTAGAAAATTCTCCATCTTTATCTTTAGATAGTAATTCAATTTTCTCTTCTGCAGATTTTAAATGCTTTTGAAGGTTTTTTGATAGAGCAAGACCTTCTTCGAAAAGTTGAATGTTTTTTTCTAAGGATTTGTTCTCAGATTCTAGAGACTTTACTATTTTTTCTAATTTTTGCATAGATTCTTCAAAATTGAAAAGTTCTTGTGACATAATCTATTTTCCCGTGATTTGGTTATTAATTGTTTCTTTTCTGGCGGGCAAATCTCCATTTGCCAATTTTACAATAAAAGACTCTCCTTCTTCCAGGTCGCTTGTTTTTCTAATTATGGAGCGATCTTTTTTAAACGCAATGCTGTAGCCTCTTTCTAGGGTATTTGAAGGGCTTAACGCCTTCAGCTTGACTTTTAAATTTGAAAAAGATGATTGCTCTTTATGGACAACTCTTTTCATCGTCAAAAATAAAGTTTTAGTAAGATGCTTTATTTTTTCGTTGTGCTGGTTAAATACGTTTTTTGGTTTTTGAATGATTAGTCTTGCAGAAAAATTGTCAAATGTTTGCCATATCGATGAAATTTTTGAAACCATAATGTCTTCTAAGCGTTTGCGAGAATTATGAATAACCTGCTCTGCTTCAATGAAGTGATTTGTTATTATTTCTGATGCAGCTGAAGGAGTAGGAACTCTTAGGTCAGCTACCATATCGCTAATTGTAGTATCTGTTTCGTGTCCAACTGCTGAAACTATTGGAATACTACATTTTGAAATTTCTCTTGCTAACTCTTCATCATTAAATGACCATAAATCTTCAAATGACCCACCACCTCTTCCTATAATTATAAGGTCAATTGAGTCAAGCAAAGCCAAGTCTTTTATTCCATTTACGATATCCTTAGAGGCTTCAGAGCCTTGTACTAGCGCAGGTCTAATTATTATATTGATTTGCGGAGCACGCCTTTTAAAGATAGTGAGCATATCCCTTAGAGCTGCCCCAGTCTTTGAAGTAACAATACCCACAACTGAAGGATATTTGGGTATTTCTTTTTTTAATGAATTATCAAATAAACCCTCATTTAGCAACAACTTTTTTAATTTTTCAAATTCTAAATATAAAGCCCCTACGCCTGCTGGCTCCATGTGTTGAGCGATAATCTGATACTGTCCACGGGCCTCATACACTGATAATTTACCTTGAACAATTACATCGTCACCGCTTTTTGGTGAAAATGGCAATGCATTGTTACTACCTTTAAACATTACTGATTTGAGTTCAGAATATTTATCTTTTAGGGTAAAGTACATATGGCCTGAACTGTGATGGGTAAAATTTGAAATCTCTCCTCGAACAATAACAGACGAATAGCTTGATTCAATCATTCCTTTTAGCTGGGATGTCAGCTCACTGACAGAGAGTGCTTTTTCATAATTCATTGCGGAAGCTCTGGTTTTCCTGCTTGCTCCCAACAAAATTGCCAAATTGATGCTACCCTAATAACCGATCTACCTAATCTATCAGCAAGGAGATCTTTTGTTTCTGAGTACAAAAGATCAAGATATGGTTTTTCAAATTCTAAAACATCATAAGAAGGTAATTGGTCAGCTTGATCTGAAGACAAGACTTTTCTAGCCTTTGTATCCGCATCTAAAACTTTCTGATGCAATGAAAAAGATTCCTTTATAATATCAAAAGCAAATGAAACAGGGTCATCAATTTTTTCAATTGTACCAACTGGATTGATGCGCTTTATATAATCATCAATAAGGCGTACTTCCCATCTAAAATGAACGCCGTTATTACCTGTTTTCTTTCCATTATAATTTAAAATAACATGCAAAGGTTGATGCAAGTCTGAAACATAATGACCTAGTTCACCCATATTATACAATGCTTCTTCAAATCTATCATTTTTCATTAAGTAAATAATACGACTGCAAAGTTTTTCTATAAAAAAGGGAGCATCACCCATCTTTTTAATATTATCCGCACCGAATTTTTCATAAAAAGCATCGCGCGTTCTTGGAATATCATTAAATGGATAGGCACCATAATAGTCAGTATCAATGAAATGATGATGATACCTTGACCTGTCCATTCCTTTTTGATAATCAGGAACAGCGCCATAAATTTTTAATTCGTCTGCGTGTTGTGTAAGAAATCGACCAAAACTTCCTTTTAATTGAAAGGCAGCGACATAATTGATTTTACGATGACCTTCATAGCCCCAACCAATTAATGCTGGAGATAAGACAACCACAATAACAAGAAGCCATATTTTTCTGGCTAATCTCATTTAATGAGCTTTAGACTTTTTTCTTTTTATGACGATTGGCGCGCAAGCGTTTTTTTCGCTTGTGAGTATTCATCTTGCGCCTTTTACGTTTTTTACCGCAGGGCATTCAACCTCTTTATTTCTTTAAACTATCATTAACGTGGGAACGCATGTTT
>MDSX01066011.1_pt1 | contig 61643 bp, 61 predicted proteins | sample 811141 | NCBI WGS metagenome assembly MDSX01 (sample SAMN05326642, study PRJNA326480) | marine metagenome | isolation source: seawater | place: Atlantic Ocean: South East | collected 2010 | reverse complement strand
TGGATGCCCGCCGGAGCCGGTTGCCGGAAAAGCCAGTAAATATCGGATTCACGGCCCAGAAAGCGCGAAAGCAGGGGGATGGGCCGCCCGCCCGGGGGATGCAATCCCCCAACAAGGGCATAGGAACCTGGCGGCAGCCAAAAGCGCCTCTCTGCCGAAGGCAGCTACTGCTAACAAGGGCAATGGAACCCGGCGGCAGCCAAAAGAACCTCTCTGCCGAAGGCAGCTATAAACCTCACATACAAAAACGCCCGGTCAAAACCGGGCGCTTTCAGCAGCTGCGGTACTCAGCGAGTACCAAACACCACAATGGTTTTACCAGACACACTGATCAGCCCCTGTTCTTCCAGAGATTTGAGTACGCGGCCCGCCATCTCGCGGGAACAACCAACGATGCGGCCGATTTCCTGACGGGTGATTTTGATCTGCATGCCGTCTGGGTGGGTCATGGCGTCTGGCTGTTTGCAAAGATCCAGCAGGGTGCCTGCGACACGACCGGTTACGTCAAGGAAGGCGAGGTCGCCAGCTTTGCGGGTGGTACGGGTCAGGCGCTCGGCCATCTGGCGGAAGATACGGAATACGAGTTCAGTATCGGAGTCTGCCAGTTCACGGAAGCGGGCATATGAAATTTCAGCGACTTCGCAGGGGGTTTTGGCGCGGACGCACGCTGTGCGCGGGCTGTTTTCGTCGTCAAACAGGCCCATTTCTCCAAAGAAGTCGCCTTCGTTGAGATAAGCCATGATCATCTCACGGCCTTCGTCGTCCTCAATGGTGACGCTCACAGACCCTTTCATCAGGTAATACAGGGTGTCGCTTTCTTCACCTGCATGGATGATGGTGGTCCGGGCCGGATAGCGCTTCTTATGACAGTGCGTCAGGAAGTGTTCCAGCGGCGCGTGCATTGATGGAATACGAGGGATGATCATTTGTTATTGTCCTTAATCGAATCTCTTTTGATTATTACGCATCGCCGGCGTGAGTTGAACCCGGCATTGGGGCCATTTATGCCGTTTGCCTTTGTTTTTCAGGCTTTTATTGATTTTTCTCGCTGTCATATTATCGGTCTGGCCCGTCTGTGTTAAGCTCCGCGTTTTTACCAGCCGGAGTGAACGCAGATGAAAACGCGGGTTAAATGGGTCGATAACGCTATGTTTCTCGGGGAGTCAGGCAGCGGTCACTCGGTGGTGATGGATGGGCCTGAAGATCACGGCGGCCGTAACCTCGGTGTGCGCCCGATGGAGATGTTGCTGCTGGGGCTGGGTGGTTGCACGAGTTTTGACGTCATGAGCATTCTGCGTAAGCAGCGTCTGGATGTGACGGACTGTGTTGCCGATATCGACGCTGAGCGCGCAGATGCCGTTCCTGCTGTATTTACTAAAATCCACGTCCACTTCACTGTGACGGGGAGAAGCCTGAAGGAATCGGCTGTGGAGCGGGCAGTGAAGCTGTCCGCCGAAAAATACTGTTCTGCTTCCATTATGCTGGAACAAGGCGGTGTTGAAATTACTCATAGCTATACTGTCGCCGAAGCTGAATAAATTCTGGCTAGGCATTTGAGGTTACCGATTTGAATAATAAGCTGCGCCTGCATGGCTTTAACAATCTGACGAAGACGCTGAGCTTTAACATCTATGATGTCTGCTATACCAAGACAGAGAAAGAGCGTCTTGAGTACATTGAGTACATCGATGAGCTCTATAGTGCCGACCGATTGACCAAGATTCTGACGGAAGTTGTCGACATTATTGGTGCTCATATTCTGAATATTGCGCGTCAGGACTACGAGCCAGAGGGTGCCAGTGTCACCATGCTGATTGCTGAGCATGAGGTACCACCACCGGAGGATATGGTTGAAGAGAAGCCAGGCCCTCTGCGTGACTCCGTAGTCGCTCACCTGGATAAGTCTCATGTCACCGTGCATACCTATCCTGAAAGTCACCCGCATGGCGGTATTTCGACTTTCCGGGCAGACATTGATGTGTCTACGTGTGGGCTTATTTCACCGCTGAAGGCGTTGAACTATCTGATCCACTCACTGGATTCGGACATAGTGACCGTTGACTACCGCGTCCGTGGCTTTACCCGTGACGAGGACGGTGTGAAGCATTACATCGATCACGACATCAACTCGATTCAGAACTACATGACCGAAGACACTCGTAATGCCTACGAGATGATTGATGTTAACGTGTATCAGGAGAATCTTTTCCACACCAAGATGATCCTGAAAGATTTTGAGTTGGATAATTATCTGTTTGGAGAGCGCTCCAAAAATATGAGCGCCGAAGAGCGTGCTGAAGTAGAGGCTAAGGTGCGTAAAGAAATGCTCGAAATCTTTTACTCAAGAAATATGCCGTAACCTTGAGGTTGTTGGCCGTCAATGTAAAACGCTGAGCTATGCTCAGCGTTTTCGTATGGGGTAAACGGCGAGAATACGCCCACGGGAATCCTTAGACTGGCGTAATGCACAGGTGAGCAATCCGCCCACAATAATCACTCCGCTGAGAACGGCGTAGGTAAACAACATCGGAAACGTCTCCTGGTCCTTATGGTCAGTGTCTGTTTCAGAGTAGCTGCTTCAGTGGATTATGCGAGTAGCTCTTTCAGCCAAGGGCGTGAAACCATGGATAAGGCCGGGAAAGCTACTTCATAGGAAGTAGCGATCGTAAAAACTACGTCTGATTGGTTATTTTGGGTCAGATGCGCAAATCAGCTTAAAGCCGTTTCTCTGAACCATCACCTCAGCACTTCTGAATGCTTCAGAGGCCCACTCTTCATAGGCCAGGTGCCGGTTGGCCACAATCCACAACTGTCCGTCGCGTGTCATGTGTTGTCTGGCATCACGGAAAAGTCGTAAGGCGAACTCGTAATCGGTACGCTTTCCCTGATGAAAAGGCGGGTTACTGAATATGTAATCGAAACGCCCTTCGACACTCATTAACCCATCGCTGGCTATTGTTTCTGCACTCAGTCCGAGACGGGCGGAGTTCAGTTCTGCGCTTCTCAGTGCCATGGCATCGACGTCACTCAGTGTTATGTCGAGAGCAGGGCTACGTGATTTCATGGTTAGCCCAATGACTCCAGAGCCGCATCCCAGATCCAATATCTTGCCGTGGGCCGGAGCGGGTACATGTTCCAGCAACAAGGCTGTTCCCTGGTCGAGTTTGCCATGGCCAAATACGCCCGGCAGCGTCATAAAACTGAGGTCGCCCGCCTGAAATGAGCTGGCGAAGCGTAACCAGTTAGCTGGCGCATCAGATTTATTCAGACGCACATTCCAGAGTGAGCAGTGTCGGGCACTGTCCATTTTTGAACTTTCGCTGGCGTGATCTTTCAGGGCGTTTCCGATACTTTTACCACCCGCATCATTGGCGGCGACAACGTAGCAGCTGTCGAGCTGCTGGCTGAGCATACTGATCAGAGCCTGCCCCGCGGCTTTGGCTTTTGGCCAGAGCACAATCACCAGTCGACCTGAGAGCTCAGAAACATCGGGAACGCCGAACTGTACCTGTGGATTCTCTTTGTCAGCGTGGTAGGCCTGAGCGGTCAGCCAGTCGGCGGTGATAATCTGAACCTTGTGTTCGTTTATGTGTTCAGCCCAGCCTGATGGTAAGCGTGCTTCTGAACCAATAATCGTGGTGTTGGCCGTCAGCAGCATCGGGTGGCGCTGTAGCAGTTCGTATACGTTGCTCATTCGTTAACGCCGGTCAGTACATCTCTTACTGTGAGAGCATCCTGTTGTGGGTCGCGGTTCAGTGCCACGAGGCCGCGCTCCCGTAACGTACTCGCCTGAGAGACATTCTGCCCACTGCAGAAGATCAGCTGACCCGTTTCGGCAGCAAGGTTTCTGAGACTCTGTAACTGGCCCGGCTCCGGCGTATCAGCAACGCCAACGACTGCGCCCTGAAGCTTCTGCGTGCGGATGAGTTCGGAAATTTCCTGCGGTGTCGAAAGACCGGCGAGGCGGATAACCCGAATACCAAACTGTTTCAGCAGTATGCCCAGCAGAAGCAGCTCCAGATCATCACTGTATACCGTATTAGCCAATACCAGAGTGGCGTTGAGTGAATGCTCAGAAGATTCGCTGAGCCGCATGCATAGCCGGCCCTGCAGGAAGCCTGCGAAGAACTGTAACCGGGCGGGGCCCAGGGGTTCGGTTATCTGCTCCCGTAGCTGCTGATGAAGTGGAAGCAGCAAAAAGCGTAGGGCGATGTCGACTGGAAAGAAGCCGGTTACCTCGTCCATGACCCGCGTAATTTCAACGTCGTCGAAGTCCCGTATCGCGCTAGCGAGGCGGGCTCTGTACTGTGACCATTGTGACGGTTGACTGGTCTGCACATTAATATCGGGCTCAGGCTCACCATTTTCCAGCATCGCCTTAGCTTGAGAAATGGGAATGCCGCGCTGCAAAAGTGATACAACTTTGCGTATAAGTTGTATGTCTGCTTCGGTATACAGACGATGTCCCTTGGCGGTACGTTTCGGGGTAATGAGGCCGTAACGTCGCTCCCACGCACGCAGAGTAATCGCGTTAACACCGGTTTCGTTCGAGACTACCCGTATCGGATAGTAGGCAGCCTGAGATTCAGAGGGGGCGGACATGACGAATTTATTTCCAGAACTATACAAAGCAGTCCAAATTCTATAAGTAGTTGTACATAATGTAAAAGAAACCAAAAGGCTGATACGCTCAGTCTTGATCTGAATGATATGAAAAGCGACTCTGATCACAGTCAGAGAGTCGGCGACAGAGAGTAACAGCGGAGACGATCGATGGTCACAGACCTGAATGATGAGCAGGGCCCTATCAATCTTGAACTTCTGAAGAAGGCAGTTGATGCCTCAAACGACGGCATCGTGATTGCCGAGCAGGAAGGTGACGATAACATTCTGATTTACGTCAACAAGGCGTTTGAGCGCCTGACAGGCTATACCGCTGACGAGATCCTCTATCAGGATTGTCGCTTTCTGCAAACCGGTGACCGTGAGCAGGAGGGATTGCAGGAAGTACGTGCGGCCATCAAAGAAGGGCGCAGTACCCGGGTAGTTCTGAGAAATTATCATAAAGACGGCACAATGTTCTGGAATGAGCTGAGCTTGTCTCCTATACGCAATGATCAGGATCAGCTGACGTATTACATCGGCATCCAGAAAGATGTCACCGCACAGATCGAAGCCGAAGCCCGCGCCCGTGCGGCGGAGGAAGAACTTGCTGCGCTGAAGGCCAGCAAAGCCTGACAGTACTTATAATCAGGCAACAAAAAGGGAGCTGACAGCTCCCTTTTTTGTTCACGCCAGAATCAGGCGTTTTTATAGGCTTCGGCAGAGTCCAGGATCATCTGACGAGCTTCGTCAGCGTTACCCCAGCCTTTCACTTTCACCCATTTACCTTTCTCGAGGTCTTTGTAGTTCTCGAAGAAGTGACCGATCTGATCGCGCAGCAGCTGCGGAACGTCGTCGATGTCTTTTACATCGTTATACAGCTGGGTCAGCTTCTCGTGTGGAACAGCGACCAGTTTTGCATCTTCACCAGCTTCGTCTTCCATGTTCAGAACGCCAACTGGACGTGCACGGATCACTGAGCCAGGAGCCACTGGGTAAGGAGTTACGACGAGCACATCCAGTGGGTCGCCATCGTCAGCCAGGGTGTTTGAGATGTAACCGTAGTTCGCTGGGTAGAACATCGGCGTCGCCATGAAACGGTCTACCATCAGGCAGTCCATGTCTTTGTCGATTTCGTATTTGATTGGGGCGTGGTTCGCCGGGATTTCAATCACAACGTAAACGTCATTTGGCAGGTCTTTGCCAGCAGTAATCGCGTTATAGCTCATGGTATTTCCTGTAACGTGAGAGTTTTTAACAGATGGCGCGGATTATAGACCTATCTAATGTGTCCTGTCAGTTCCACCAATGGAGAAAGACTCTATAATCGGGACAGTAGAAAACGAGAATAACAGAGAGGGTGCAATGAAGGGCTATTTGGGCTCAATGGTCGCAATTCTGGCCACGGCAATGAATGCAGCAGTTGCAGAAGACTTATTTCTGCCTGATGCGGGTCTGGATGCGGAACTGTCCGGCTTCACTGTGGTACCGGAAGTACTGACTGCGACACGGCTGAAGCAGCCCAGGTCGGAGGTACCGGGTAGCATGACTGTGATCACAGCAGAGAATATCGAACAGTGGGGGGTGCGTACTGTTCCTGAACTGTTCAGGTTTGTCCCGGGCATGTTCGTTAAGCATGGTGATCAGGACTCTATTGCCTATCACGCGTCCAATCCTAACCTGATGCGTCGTATGCAGGTTTTGATCGACGGTCGCTCAGTATATCGCGCAGGTATCGCTTCTGTGGTCTGGGAAGATATCCCGGTTGCGCTTGAAGACATTCAACGCATTGAAGTGTTCCGTGGGCCAAACGCCTCTTCATACGGTGCCAATGCCTTTATGGCGGTGATCAACATTGTGACCTTCCACCCTGCGGACACATTGGGCTCTCGCGCGTTTGCCCGCTCTGGTTACCAGGGAGTACGTGACTACGAGGTCAGTCATTCGGCTGAACTTGGCGAGTGGGTGTATCGCGCGACCGTGTCCCGTAAGCATGATGATGGCTTCGATGGTAGTGAGCGTCTCGGCCAGGAGACTGTTCAGCCAGGGGACAACCTACATGACGGTAGCCGCGATAGCTTTATCAGCCTGAATGCAACGACTCAGTTCTCCGATCAGAGTCGGCTTCTTGTCGAAGCGGCATACAAAGATGGAAAACAGCGTATCCGCCAGCGTCGTGGGGAAGATGAGATTGCCCCGGTCGACGACAATCAGAGCGGCTTCGTGATGGCTCAGTGGCAGTATGATTTCTCCGCGAGCCACACCACCCAATTGCGAACTTATTGGCAGAGGGAGAAGCGTCGCACGGATTTCCGCAAGTGCGGTCCGGCTGTTACTTTATCTCCAACTTTGCGGGCGCTTTATCAACAGGACCCGTATTGGGCATCGGCTTTACTATCGTCAAAGTTCCCGGATGAGCAGCTCGCTCGGGTTTTCTATGGTCTTGCAGACCCTGAAGTGGTTGAGGCCGAGATAGAGGGGGTGTTTGAACGTGGTTTCGACATTTCCCAATCTGATCTTGATGAAGCGCAGGCGTTACTGGCAGAAGGTGGGGCGGATCCGCAAACTGCGGCGCAAACACTAGCGTCCACCGTTTGCGGGGACTATTTGTTGGATTTTGACGAAAGTCGGTTTGATGTAGAGTTTCAGGATACTGTCCAGTGGAATGATGTTCTGCGCACCGTTGCCGGGGTGAACTTTCGCCGAGATGAAGTAACGTCTGAAACATACTTTAATGGCACTGTGAGTAATGATCTGATGCGTGTATTTGCGAATGCTGAGATACGCCCACTGGATAAACTGATCTTCAACCTTGGTGGCATGTACGAGGACGAAGACAAGAATAGTGCTGTTTTTTCGCCTCGTGTTGCCGCTAACTTCCTGATCGCTCCCCAGCACAGTTTGCGCCTGGTGTATTCAACGGCGGTACGCTCACCCGACTTGCTCGAGCAGGAGCCGGACTACCGACTCACGCTTGATAATTTGACGGAGAACTATCTCGGGTTAGAAGAGGGTACTTATTTCGAGACTCAAAACGGCGCTTATGGAGAGCTTGATCATGAACGTATCACCAGTTGGGAATTGGGGTATTACGGTCGAGTGCCTTCTCAGAACATTGAGATGGACATCAAGTTATACCGAGACCACTTATATCAACTGATTTCAGCACCTATCAATTTGAATACCCCTGATGTCAGCTCAGATACCGAAATGAATTTATCAGGTGTTGATTGGCAGTTTACCTGGAATCCGGTACGGGCACACTCGCTTTGGTACTCGGGAGCTTATGTTGATGCTGATGTCAGGTTAGGGGATGTTTCACTTTTGTCGGTGAGAGAAGTAGAAAACCTTTTCCGTGTTGAAACTCGCCTCAGCTCAGAATTTAGTCATAACCTTAGCTGGAGTTTCGAATACCGTAGCTGGCGTCTGACGCAATCTTATTTCTGGCACCGTAGCTATGACAGTGGTAATGACGATGAGCTGAATCCATATCGTCGTTATGAGGCGCATCTGAAAAAAGGGTGGGCATTCAACAGCTTTGAGCTCGAAACCAGCGCATTTCTGCATCACTTGATTGATGATGAACCGATCGCTTATAACACTAACCGCATTGAAGATAAGTATCTCGGATTCCTTCAGGTAGGTGTTAAATTCTGATGCGCGTAGCGGGATTCTTCATCCTGCTTTTCGGCGCGGCTCTGGCCCGCGCTGATGTTCTGCTATTGTCTGAGAACCACTCGCCTGCGCTGTTAGCACTGGCCGAGGGAGTTTCCTCTGCAATCGGAAAGCCCGTACGGCAGGTTCATTCTGAAGAGCTGGTGGGAGAGGACGACCTGGTCATTCTTGCCGGTGACGCGACCGCTAAAAGCTGGCGCGGTAAGCAGAAAAGCGTGGTGGTCTGGACCCGTCGAGAGGCGATTGAGGCTAACAGTAGCAAGATTCAGAGTGCGATATTTTCTGAGCCCCCTGTGCAGCGCCAGCTTGATCTGACGAGGTTGCTGTTTCCTGACGCTCGTCTGGCGCTGATCCTGTCAGATGAAGCGCCTGACTGGGTCAGCCGTGAAATTGGATTACTGCAAGGCGATGACTTTACTGTGTTTGCCAGGAAACCAGAGGACAGCCTGAACCGGACCTTAAAAGAAGCTCTGGCTGAGCACGATGTATTGCTGGGCACCCTCGACAGGGGGGTGTACAACCCATCAACGATCAAAAATATTCTGATCACGGCTTATCGCCAGAACATCCCTCTGGTTGGCCCTCATCAGGCCTATATCCGCGCGGGTGCTATTGCCACCACTTATAGTTCTCTCGCAGATACCGTTAAGCGACTGGTCGAAATCATCGAATCAGACGTGCTCCCTCCCCCGGGGTACAACCCTTACTTCTCGGTCACCGTGAATGAGCAGGTGGCGCGTTCGCTCGATATTGTCCTGCCCGAAGACATTTCTGAAATTACCTCGCGGTTACGGTAGTCACACCTCATAATCTGAACTGCTTTCTGTTCCGATGCTCTGGTCTGGCACAGCGTTTTCAGGTCTGTCAGAGGTGAGCGATATCATTGAGTATTCATTTGTATAGATAAAAGCGTTTGTTATCAGGAAGCGCTATACTGCGCTGAGGATATCATCAAGGCAGAGATATGCGCATGGAAGCAGTTATCAGGATATGTTGGGCATTGTTGCTTTATTGCAGCATGATTGCCGCGCATGCTGATATTGCAATGATTGCACCTTCGGCGACGGCTCAGGCACAGAAATTTGCCCAGATGCTGGAGGATTCCCTCAAAGACACAGCGACCCCCGAACGCGTCGAATTGGTTGACCTGAACTCAGAGGTTAATCTTGAGAAATACCGTCTGATAGTCACTCTCAGCGGTAGTACATTACGTCAACTGATTGCCGAGGACAGGCTTCCGGGCAATATCCCTGTTGTGGCCTCCTACCTTTCCAGAGCAGAACACCGCGAATTCCGCTCTTATGTTGCTAGTGCCGTGTATTCTGAGGCTCCGTTGCAGCGTCAGTTAGCGCTTGCCGAGGCCATATTCGGTGAAAAGGAAGTGTTTGGCGCTTTGGTTGCCAGTGATGCCAGTAGCCTTGTGTCGGCCGACAACCTTCGTGTTTACCCTGTATCTGAATACGACAGTCTTAATCATGCGTTGGTTGAATTGCTTGGGTCCAGCAGAGCGCTTATCGGTGTCTATGATCCTGATCTCTATAGTGCTGAAAATATAAAAAGTATTCTGATTACCTCCTACCGGCACAACCGGCCATTAATTGGCCCGACGCAAGCCTATCTTAAGGCGGGAGCGCTGGCATCGACTTACAGTACGCCAGAAGATGTTGTGCAGCGGCTCACCGAGATAGTTAATGAAGGTCTCAGTGAGGCAGCGACCTTTCCTGAGGCTGATTACAACCCTTATTTTAGTGTCGGATTCAATCGTCAGGTCGGGCGTTCGCTTAACCTGTTGCTCCCTGATTCTGTTGACGTGGCCAAAAGGCTAAGGTCGCAGGAGTCAGATCAATGAGGATCAGTCACTGGTCTATTCGTCGTAGGGCTATTGTGCTTGCTGCGGTGCCGGCGTTCATTACTGTACTGCTGTTAACGGCAATGCACATGTCTCAGCGCTGGTCAGATGCAGGTGAGAACAGCGAATCGATTGTGCGTCTGATGGTAGAGAGTATCAGTGCCTCTGCAGAGTACCCCGTGATCTCGGGTAATTATGAGATGCTGGCGCCATTAATGGATGCTGCACTGGGAAGGCCGGAGATAGCAGCGGTTCGGGTGCTGGATCCTCTCGGTCTGCCCCTGATCGAGCGAACAGTTGAAGGTTATGACGAGCTGGAATTCGATGATCTCCGTGTTTTTCAGAAAGAGCTTAACCGCACCGTTATCGATCTGGACCCGGTTGATATGGGAGGGCTGCTGGACGAAGAAAGCTCAGAGCGAAGCGTGACATTCGCAGTGATTGAAATAGCGATGACGGATCACTACCTGCACGCCCGGGAGATGGAAATTCTCTATCAATCAGTAGTTGCTGGCGTGCTGGTGGTCTTGCTGGCGGCGCTGACTGGCCGATATATTGCTCTGATGATTGTGCGGCCGCTGGAGCGCACGGCGGCTTTTCTGTCGTCTCTTTCCGGAGGCGACTACTGGAACCGCATTGAGGAGTCGGATGGCGCTGAATTGGGGCGCGTACAGAACAGCGGTAATCGCCTCGCCGAAGCCCTTGAGCGGGCTCAGAGTGAGCAACGCGTGTTTACCGCCAGGCTGCTGGAAGAACAGAAAAAAGCTCGCAGCGCGAGTGAATCCAAAAGTCAGTTTCTGGCGATGATGAGTCATGAACTGCGAACCCCTCTGAACGGTGCTCTGGGAATGCTGGAGCTGATGCATCATGAGATGCAGAAAAGCGACTTTACGCTGCATAAAGAGCAGGCGGAGCAGAGCCTGGTTCAACTCGGTCAGCTTCTTGATGACATTATGGTCGTTGCGGATACCGACCAGAAGTCCGTGGCTGCGGCGCCGGAGTACTGCCTGCTCAGCGACTACTTTGATTCTTTCTTTGAGGTTCTGAGGTCTCGGGCGATGTCGCAAGGTCTCTCGTTTATCACCGATATTCAGGGAGAGCTGCGTGAGCAACCTATTCTTACTTATCCGGGCCTTTTGCGGCAGATACTGAGGCACCTGATTGATAACGCCCTTAAGTTTACCCTGCAGGGGGTTGTGTCCGTCAGTATCGCGCCACAGGGGGCGGGGATACGTATTACTGTTTCTGATACTGGTATTGGCATCCCGGCATCGGAGTACGCATCCATTCTTGAGCCCTTCACTCAGCTTGAGTCAGATCTTAACCGCCAATACGAGGGCGCGGGGCTGGGCTTAACGATAACGTCGCATGTAGTTAAGGCACTGGGGGGTGAGCTGACCTTCAGCCAGCACGAAAGTGGAGGCTGTATTGTCGAAGTTACCTTGCCGGAAGTGATATTGGCACCCGTTAATCAAGTGCCGGGCGCAATTCCTGATCACTCCTCGGGCACTCTATATTCTGGAGGTCGTCGGGTTTTTTCTGGGGCTGAGGGGAGTAGTGAGGACTCCCCGTCGGGCAATAAAGGAAAGCTGCTGATTGTTGAGGATAATGAGGTGAACCTCAAAGTAGCTGAAAAAATGTTAGCGCGGATTCATCCTGATCGTGACGTGATCGCCGTGATGTCTGGGGCTGCCGCGTTAGTCGCCGTCGAAGAACAATCCGTTTCATTGGTGTTGATGGACTGCCAGATGCCGGGAATGGATGGCTTTGAGACGAGTCAGAAGTTGCGTGAGGCAGGGTTTAGTGGGGCTATTATCGCTTGTACCGCGAATACAACCGATCAGGTTGAAGAGCGATGTCTTGCCAGTGGTATGAATGATTATATGGCCAAGCCGATTTCTCTTAAGGGGCTGATCCTGATGACTGAAAGGTGGCTGGAGAGTACAGCCACCTGAGTCAGACATCGAAGAGAGAACGCTGCTTACTTATGGTAGGAACAGGCTTTCTCAACTTCGTCTGCTGAACCCATAACGACAGACACACGCTGGTGGATCGCGTCAGGGGCAACGTCCATAATATCTTCAAAGGCGGTGCTGGCTTTACCGCCAGCCTGCTCGATCAACATGCTCATCGGATTGCCTTCGTACATCAAGCGGAGTTTGCCTGGCTTTGAAGGATCACGATTATCGAACGGGTACATGAATATACCGCCACGAGTCAGAATTCTGTGTATCTCAGCCACCATAGACGCAATCCAACGCATGTTGTATCGCTTACCCAGAGGGCCTTCTTCGCCTTTGAGAAGGTCGGCTACATAGTTCTGCATCTGCGGTAACCAGAAACGTTGGTTCGACATGTTGATGGCGAACTCCTGAGTTTCAGTAGGTACCTGAATGTTGTCACGTTGCAGTACGAACTCACCGATACGAGGGTCCAGGGTGAAGCTGTGGACACCTTCGCCAGTGCTGAACACAAGCAGGGTCGAAGGGCCGTACAGTACATAACCTGCAGCAACCTGCTTATTTCCAGCCTGCAGATAGGTAGCTTCGTCGCCACCATCAGCCCCAGGTGCTGCTTTCAGTACAGAAAAGATGGTACCGACAGTGACATTCACATCAATGTTGGATGATCCGTCGAGAGGGTCGAACAGAACCAGATAATCACCCTCTGGGTTACAGGCAACCGGATCTGGCTCCTCTTCACTGGCGAGACCGCGCACCGCAGGCATCGCTGCGAGACACTCTTTGATGAGGTCGTTAGAGATCACATCCAGCAACTTCTGAGATTCTCCCTGCACGTTTTCCTGTCCGGCGCTGCCAAGTACGCCTGCCAGTGCACCCAGGTGCAGGCGATGTGAAATATCCTTACAGGTAACCGTCAGACCTTCAATAATGTTGGCGACGTCTGAATCCTTACAGTGGTTGTCGAGAAAAGTGCGCAGGCGCTGCATGCTCCGAACCTCATAGTCCTGATTTAAGTAATGGGCGCATACTACCTTAATCTGTGCGGAAATTCAGTGGCTGTTGGGGAGACGGCAGTGGCCGTGTAAACTAACCGCTTTGTAAGATGACTGGTCGACGGATGAAGCTTCACATTCTGGGAATCTGCGGCACCTTTATGGGGTCGCTGGCACAGCTGGCAAAAGCCTTGGGACACGATGTGTCTGGATCCGATCACGGTGTCTATCCGCCGATGAGCGATCAGCTGGAGCAGGCGGGCATTGCGTTGACGCAAGGGTTTGATCCAGCGGGGATCCCTGAAGATGTTGATCTTGTTGTTATTGGTAATGCTATGGGACGTGGCAACGCTTCGGTAGAGTATGTGCTGGAGCGGGGTATTCCCTATACCTCAGGCCCTCAATGGTTAGGCGATCACGTGCTTCAAGGCCGCTGGGTGTTAGCGGTTGCAGGGACTCACGGCAAAACCACGACCGCCAGTATGCTGGCGTGGATTCTTGAGTTCGCGGGGATGTCTCCGGGGTATCTTATTGGCGGTGTCCCTGAGAACTTCACATCTTCTGCAACATTGGGAGATAGCCCTTTCTTTGTTATCGAAGCAGACGAGTACGATACGGCTTTTTTCGATAAGCGGTCAAAGTTCGTGCATTACCGCCCGCGAACCTTTATTGCCAATAACCTTGAGTTTGATCACGCCGATATCTTCCCTGATCTGGCGGCGATTGAACGCCAGTTTCATCATGTCATCCGTACTATTCCTCAAAGCGGGCAGGTCATTCGCCCAGCCGACTGTGAGGCAATTGATCGTGTGATGTCTATGGGCTGCTGGAGTAGTCAGACGACTTTTTCATCGGCCGGAGCTGACTGGCAATGGACGATGAGTGCGCCCGATGGCAGTCAGTTTGAAGTGACTGTCCGTGACGAGGCGTATCCCATCCATTGGAGCTTGTCTGGCGCTCACAACGTCAGTAACGCCGTGGCGGCGATGGCGGCAGCGTTTCATGTGGGCGTCAGCCCGGCTGTTGCGGCCGAGGCACTTGCTGAGTTCCAATCGGTGAAACGGCGCATGGAGCTTGTGAACCCCGAAGGCGCAATTCCTGTATATGATGATTTTGCGCACCATCCAACCGCGATCGCGACCACGCTTCAGGGGGCGAAGGCTCAGCTGACTAACACTGACGGACGTCTGCTCGCGGTTCTGGAGCCACGTTCTAACACAATGAAAGCGGGCGTTCACAAAGAGACACTGGCGGGCTCGGTAAACGATGCTGACGGCACGTATTGGTTTGAGCCTGAAAATATCAGCTGGTCATTGTCGGATGTCGTGAGGGCGTGTCGTGCCCCAGCACATTCTTATCAATCGACAGCGGAAATAGTCGATGCGGTCGTCAATGACGCGCGCCCGGGAGACCGTATCCTTGTGATGTCCAACGGAGGCTTTGATAATATGCCCCGACGTTTAGCCAAGGCTCTGGAGGAAAAGTATGGCTGATGCTGGCCGAATCCTTATTGCAGTGACAGGAGCCTCTGGCTCTGCTTATGCGTTGCGGCTTGGCCAGGCATTGATTGCTGCGGGGGTCGGTGCTGATTTTATCTTTTCAAAAGCTGCGCTGCTGGTTTTGGCAACTGAAACTGAGCTGACGCTACCGGCCAAGCCTCAGGCTCAGGCTCGTGAGTTGCAGAAATACTACGGCTGTGATGAGGATGATGTCAGGGTATACGGCCGGGAAGACTGGATGGCGCCGTGGGCATCGGGGTCAGGTCAGCCAGGCCCTGTGGTGATCTGTCCTTGCAGTACGGGTACCTTGTCAGCGGTGGCTACCGGGGCAAGCAACAATCTGACCGAGCGAGCGGCGGATGTTGCCCTTAAAGAGCGGCGTAAACTGATTCTTGTGCCTCGCGAAACGCCATTTTCTGAAATACACCTGACGAATATGCTGACCCTGACCCGCATGGGAGCGACGGTCATGCCGGCATGCCCTGGCTTCTACCATGACCCGAAAAGCATCAATGATCTGATCGACTTTATTGTCGCGCGTATACTGAATCAACTCGGCATTGACCACAAGCTGATGCCCTTGTGGGGCGAATCTCCGGAGAAATAAGCATGACTGAAAGTACACCTGAGCAATACAACGAACCGGACAAAGCGAAGTGGAGCTTTATCGGGTTTATTGTTGGTGTCATCGTTACTGTACTGGCCCTCAAACATTACGGTTATATTCAATTTCCTGACGAGAAAGACCGGGCTACTGTGGCTGAATTCAAGCTATTGTCACTGAGCCCCGAGTATTCCGTCAAAGTATCCGAAAAGTCTTCCGGCAAAGAAGCATTCTGTGAGAGTGGCTATCTGTTACTCAGACCACAGAATGATAAAGACGTTGCCGGTATTCTGGTGACTGATAAAAATCGTCCGGTTGAATGCCAGCCTGATCTGGCCAGAACACAGCCTTAGGAATAAAAAGAACTATGTGGCGTACACCACTTGCGCTGGCGATATTAGCGGCGCTGTCACTGCCTGCCCATTCGGCCCTTGATGATCTCGATAATGATGGCATCGCAGATGCTCAGGACCCGGACCGTGATGGTGATGGACTCCCGAACTTTCTCGAGGCGGCTGCCGGTTTTGACCCTGATGTCCCTGACCAGACAGACATCGATGGTGATGGTATTCCTGATTCCATTGATGATGATATGGACAATGATGGAGTGCCCAATCAGAAAGACGCCTTTCCGCAGGACCTGAACGACTGGAAGGATACGGACGCCGATGGTGTAGGCGACAATACGGATCAGGACCTCGACGGTGATGGTGTTGGCAACGAGTACGAGGAAAAGCTTGGCTTTGACCCAACGCGTGCCAGCTCCCGTCCGAAAGACCGCGACAGAGATGGTATACCAGATCTGCTTGACCCTGATATGGATAACGATGGTGTCCCTAACGTCGACGACGCCTTCCCGCTGGATAAAAACGAGTGGTCAGACCTTGACCGCGACGGAACGGGTGACAATACAGACTCCGACCGTGATGGTGATGGCGTAGCCAATAGCTTCGAAGAGGAGGCGGGTACTGATCCGGATGACCGTTTTTCAGCGCCAGCCGATACGGATCGTGACGGCATTCCTGACACCCTTGATGATGACCGTGATGGCGATGGTTTTGCTAATGATGTCGATCTCTACCCGGACAACAGTGCGGCGTGGGCGGATACCGACGGCGATGGTATCCCGGACAACGAAGATCCGGATGCTGATAACGACGGTATTCCGAACGTTTTCGAAATGCATCTTGGCACCGGCGTTCTTGATCCGGATAGCAAGCCGTCGGATGTCGATGGTGATGGCATGCCAGATTACTTCGACTCTGACCTCGATGGTGACGGCGTCGATAACAGTGTCGATGTATTCCCGTCGGATGGCGAAGAGTGGGTAGACACTGACGGTGACGGTATCGGTGATAACCGCGACCCTGACAGGGATAATGATGGCTTCAGTAATGAAGTCGAGCGGATCGCGGGTTCAGATGACTCAGATCCTGAAAGTAAACCACGTGATCTGGATAAAGACGGCATTGTTGATGTACTGGATGATGACATTGATGGTGACAGCTATCTGAATAAAGACGATGCCTTCCCTGAGGACGCCTCTGAGTGGGCGGACTTTGATGGCGATGGCCTTGGCGACAACTCAGATGAAGACATCGACAACGACGGCATCAATAACGAGTTTGAGCTTACCCTGAGCTTTGACCCTTACAATGCTGACAGCGTCCCGAACGACTTTGATGGGGACGGTATTCCGGACGAGCTGGATACCGACCTCGACGGTGACACCATTGGCAATGATATTGATCTCTTTCCGCGTGACCCGTCCGAGTGGTTTGATCTGGATGGTGACGGCATCGGCGATAATCGCGACAGAGACCGCGACGGTGATGGCATCGATAACGTCTATGAGGAACAGGCAGGGACGAATCCTGCAGATGCCAGCTCCGTACCTCGTGATGCTGATGGCGACGGAATCCCCGACGTTGTTGACCAGGACAGAGATGGTGACGGCTACCTGAACGAGGAAGACGTTTTTCCTGATAATCCCCTTGAGTGGTCTGATCTTGACGGAGACGGCGAAGGCGACAATATCGATCTCGACATCGATGGCGACGGTATCAGCAATGAATATGAGGTACGGCTGGGTACAGATCCAAAAGACCCATTAAGTGTCCCTTCAGACATGGACAGGGACGGTATTCCAGATGCCCTGGACAAAGACATTGATGGTGATGAAGTCCCGAACGGCAGCGATGTATTCCCGCTGAATCGCAAGGAATGGAGCGACACGGACGGTGATGGCACTGGCGATAACAGTGACCCGGATATTGATGGTGATGGCATCATTAATCGCTATGAGCGCGAACTATCGTATGATCCATACGACAACACCAGTACACCGCCGGACTCCGATGGTGATGGTATTCCGGATGAGCTGGATGATGACCGAGACAATGACGGTTACAGCAATGACGTGGACGCCTTTCCATCTGACCCAACGGAGTGGGCAGACTTTGATGGCGACGGCATTGGAGATAATACAGACACTGATCTCGATGGTGATGGCTTCAGTAACGATATTGAAGCGCGGGATGGTACGGACCCATGGGATAAATCGGATTACCCCGATTATGATGCTCCCGTGATTGGTGACATAGAATGGCTCGATGAGACGAAGAGGCTGTCAGGCATGGCGTATGATGATGGCCGCGGCATTGAGTCAGTCTGGCTTGAAAGTGTTATGGGGGACCGTTGCGATGGTTTTGTGTCTTACCCTGGCCACGTTATGGTGCCATGCCAGATCATTGGCAACAGTACTCGCTGGACGCTGGTTGTCGAAGATAAGTTTGGCAACCGTGCTGAGAAGTCGGTGAATTTCGAGTAGTTGCAACTGTGTAAAGGTCGGGGGTTGACCTCACCTCGCAGGCGAAACCGGGATCACTGGCTATACTCACACAAAGAAGGTCAACAACTTCTCCCGAAGGAGAGTTATGTCACTCAATTGTGTGTATTGCAAAAAGCCCGTATTCGGCACCAGTGGTGTTACGGTCCCGGGTAGCGGCCCAGCCCACCAGCATTGTTATCAGGCGCAGGCGGCATTAGCGCGTACGTTTCAGGCTCTGGATATCAGTCAGCTTACCGATGATGAGCTTCTGGACCTGCAGGATATGGTGCTTGCTGAAGTCAACGATCGGCGCCGCAGAGACGAGGGCGGCGGTGACAGCGAAATTGAGCTCTTCTGAGGGGCTTTCGGGTGGGGTACACTGGCGACTTTTAAGTCGCCATTTTTGTCTATGATTATTGAAAATTCATCTGATCTGATCCGTGCCTGGAAGCTTCTGACCCTGGTAGATGGTACGCCTGTGGCTGAGGCTGAGCTGGTCAATGGCAATGCTCTTGTCATCAGTCCACAGTCGATCGCTCTATTTCGTCGCCCGGGAGATTGCGTAGATCCCTTGGCTGGAGGCATGGTACGCAATGAAGCGCTTGCACAAGGACTAGCGTTACATTCCCCGTTTATTGAAGAGCACAGAGCCGGGTTTGTCGGCCTTACTGGAGGTCTCGCTCTACTTATCGGCCTCAACGACGTTCGCATGTATCCCAACAGAAATGATGCATTACGGAATCAGAATGTGATCTGTGAATTGTCACTGGCCGTCGATTAAATCCCGCGTGCTGTCTAAGGATTGCAGTGGTAACCTTGCTTTTTTGAACTCCATACTCGGAATACGCACTTGGCTATCAGTAGTTTTCACACCCACGTCATTGGTGCAGACCGCCCAATAGGTCGTTATCTCTGTCGCTATCTGGCAGAACAGAATCTCATTCATCGCGGCGTGTCTATTGCCAGTACTGAGCGTCCGATGTTGCAGTCCAGTGCCCGACCGGTGTACGTAATTTCGCCAGCGCTGAATGAAACTACCGATTTTGAGTCTGCTAAATTCTGGATTGGCCGGGCCCAGGAAGAGGGTGCTCTGGTGGTGTTGCTCTCCACCTTGCATCGATACCTGGGCAGCAAAGAAACAGTGAAGGAGCAGTCACCTGCCGACAATACCAGTGAATTGAGCTCAGCTTTTGCTGAGCTGGAAATACTGGTGGCCGAGAACCCTCAGCATATTATTCTTCGAGTTGGGCAGTTGCTAACGCTCGATGGCAGCGACTTTGCCAGTCGTATTCTCAGCGTCATCCGCTCAGAGCCGTCGCTGGCGTTAGATATGCAGCGTGAGTTTGAACCGACCCCCGTCGACGATGTTGCGATCGTGGTGTTGGCGATGCTTCGTCAGATTCATCTCGCAGAGGATCTCTGGGGAACTTATCATTTTTCTGGCGTTGAGCCGGTTTCATCATACACCTTTGCAGAAGCCTTGCTGGCAGAGGCGCGTCAGTTTGAGGATTTGACGGCCGTAGAACTGACTACTCAGGAGGGGGGTATGACACCGGAGGTGTGGGTACCTATTGCTGATCACACGTCTCTGTTCCACACGTTTGGGATTAAGAATAAGGCGTGGCGACAAGGGTTAGCGCGTCTGGTTCGGGCCTATTACCACGACCCATCGAAAGAAACCGCCTGAGATTTCAGACTTTTGGGTCAGCTGCCGGTGTTGAAAGTCGCAGACTTCTGGTAGAGATCCATCAGCTTATCTGTGATCAGGCTGCGGATACTTTCACGCTCCAGAGATGACAGCCCAGACAGTTCGCTCAGACGCAGACGATGCAAGTGCAGGCACGGCAGTTTGTCGTTGAACTCACGTAGGTCACCTTTCATCAATACGGGCAGGAAAGGATCGTCGCTGTTTGTTCGGCGAAGAATCTGACGCATACCTTCCTGGAACGGAATAGGCACCGAGCGAACCTTCTTATCCTTGTGAGAAATCACCAGATACAAGCCTTGCTTGCCTATCAGGTTACCCGGAATGACATGCAGGCCTGTGGCACTGACAGCATCAGGGTTCAGGTGGCTGAAGGTATCGTGAAAGGCGTAAGGATCTGGAAGAATCACCATCTGGCGGTGTGCTTCTTCCGGGAAGAAAATACTGTAATTGGTGTAAAGCTGACGTACGGAAGTTGAGAATACACAGAAGCGGTTTTCGAACTGCTTTACGAAATTCATCGCACGTTTGTGCTGATTGAGTTTCTCAAGATCCCATACGAGATCGCTGTTCTGCTGCTGGGCTACTGTGTTCATTTTAATCTCCATCAGACACGCGGTTTTGAAACCGCTTATTTTTTACCGGATTATGAATCCGGTATGACGGCACTGGCTACACTTCCGAAATCTTAATTGCCAAATTCTGTCGATATCATGACGCGTGATTAGTCGTCGTGAGCCATATGACTGGCAGAGTACAAATTCAGGCTGATTGGATCACTCAGGAGAGTATGGCAGCGGCAATCGGAAAAAAGTGTGACTGAGCTAACGGTTCTTTTCAGGTCAATGTAAAGAGTTTGTCTGCCTGACCTGATAGGATAATGACTATTTGCCCCATTTTGAGCCAAGCGTCGTCGCCGCTGCCTTTGGCGGCCAGGTCTGCTTCTGCCGCAGTGCTCAGTGCTCTGTGGAGATCTTTCATCGACAGACGTTGAAGGGCTGCTTTATAAGGGGCCTGCTGTCTTGGCCAGACGCCCTGAGACCGGAAACCCTCGGAGAGTGCTTGTGCCCCCTGACAGGGCTTTAATGCAATCAGTTGCCTGATCTTCCGGGTCAGGGCGCCCAACACCATAATCGGCTCGTGCCCCTCAGAACGCAGGTGACCCAGCATACGGTTTGCCTCGCCCAGCTTTCCCATCAGGCAGGCATCTGCCAGCCCGAACGCATCGAAGCGGGAGCTGTCGCCCGCACTCTGCATAATAAGCTCTTCGCTGACGTTAGTTTCGCCCAGCATCCGCAGTTTTTCGATTTCCTGAACTGCGGCCAGTAAGTTGCCCTCTGTCTGGTGAGCAAGTGCAGAAACGGCAGCCTGGTCAGCCTGGAGCCCTGCCATCTGGAAGCGACGTTTCAGCCAGCCAGGGTACTGATTTCGCTCGATGGGCCAGATGGGCAGTACAACACCATGTTTCTCAATCGCTTTATACCAGGCGGTTTTCTGCGTCTTAGCATCGAGTCTTGGGCAGATGATCAGCACAATATTGTCGGGCGACGGATGCTCGGCAAGATCCTTAATCGTCTCCCCTTTGTCGGAAGGCTTACCATTGGGGATGCGTAGTTCCAGCAGGCGACGACTGGAGAACAGAGACATGGCTGACGCTTCTTCTCTCAGAGTGCGCCATTCGAAACCGGCTTCCGCATGAAACAGTTCGCGCTCATCAATGCCCTGTTGTTTGACGGCTTTGCGTATATCGTCGCAAGCCTCCATGACCAGTAACGGGTCATCGCCTGAAATCAGGTAGCAGGGAGCCAGTTCTTTGGCGAGATGCGGCCCTAACTGATCCTGACGTAATTTCATTACAGGCGTTCCAGACGGCGCATCAAGCGACTGAGCAAGTCTGAATCCAGCGCATCGCGCAACTGTCGTTCTTCTTGCTGTGTGGCAACGACGTTGTTGACGTCATTACTCAGAGTGCGCCGGGATTCTGTGACAAATTGATACGTCTCTTCTCCACGGATTACGGTCACATCAAGTAATGCGTTGAACTCGTATTCAGCAATCTGGCCAACGCTATTTACTGTCAGAGTACGCCGCTCTACGGAGTATTCGTTAATTTCAATCTGAGCAGGTGCGTCGAGTGCTCGTTCGGGTACAACAACGTCATTAAAGCGAAGGCGCTGCACTAGCTGTTCACGAATGCCCTGAGGGCCACCACTTACGTGAATAATACGGAAGCCTTCTGGCAGCTCCGAAACACCCCTGAGTTGCCAGCCGCAGCTGGCGATCAGAGTGAGTGACAATAAGAAAATCAGGTGGCGCATATTAATTCCGAAAAATAGAAACCCTGAAGGCTATGTTTTTAACCGGACTCAGTGCTTCGGGAGCGTCAGCGAGGCCGCTATGGCAAGGCAAAAACCAGATTGAAAGCGCAGTTTATACGTCATAAATGAGCATTTTAATCTGGTTTTTAACACCGCCAGAGCAACGCAGCTAGCTCCATTAATTAGCAACGATGTTGACTAATTTTCCTGGCACAACGATAACTTTTCGTACGGTTTTACCGTCAATCTGGGCTTTAACGCTGTCGTCTGCCATCGCCATGGCTTCGAGTTCGTCTTTGCTCGCGGTAGCGGGCGCTTCCAGTTTGGCACGCACTTTACCGTTCACCTGAACGATCAGCAGGATACTGTCTTTTTCCAGTGCTTTTTTATCGACTACCGGCCACGGCGCATCCAGAACCAGACCGTCATTGCCAAAGGCCTCCCACAAAGACTGGGCAATGTGCGGAGCAATCGGTGACAGCATGCGCACCACGGCGTCCAGACCTTCGGTGACGACAGCACGAGCACCAGCGCTATCGAGTTTCTGCTTCTGCAGGGTGTTGATCAATTCCATCACTGCAGCAATGCCAGTATTGAAGCTGTAACGACGGCCTACATCGTCGCTCACTTTCTGAATGGTTTCATGCACTTTGCGGCGTGCGTCTTTTTCATCTTTGTTCAGTTGAGCGATGTCGCCACGATCTGCTTGTTGCAACAGCTCATAGCTTAAGCGCCATACACGCTGCAGGAAGCGCTGGGCGCCCTGAACGCCAGAGTCAGACCACTCGAGTGTTTGTTCCGGCGGCGCGGCAAACATGGTGTACAGGCGCACGGTGTCGGCACCGTACTGCTTAATGGCTTCCTGAGGGTCAACGCCGTTGTTTTTCGACTTGGACATTTTGCTCATGCCCGCTGCCGTCAGCTCCAGACCGTCTTCGGTACGTTTGGCACCGGTAACGCGGCCTTTCTCGTCACGCTCAACGGTCACGTCGAGTGGGTTAACCCATTCTTTGGCGCCGTTTTCCGTGGTGTAGGAGAAGGCTTCGGCCAGTACCATGCCTTGGGTCAGCAGGTTTTTGAACGGCTCGTCGCAGTTCACCAGACCCGCATCGCGCAGCAGCTTGTGAAAGAAACGCGCGTACAGCAGGTGCAGAATCGCGTGCTCAATACCACCAATGTACTGGTCAACCGGGAGCCAGTAGTTGGCTTCTTTCGGGTCCAGCATCTGGGTGTCGTCCTGCGGTGAGCAGTAACGCGCGTAGTACCAGGACGATTCCATAAAGGTATCGAAGGTGTCGGTTTCGCGGAATGCCGGTTGACCGTCGAGTTCGATGTTCTCGAATTCAGGATTGTTCTTGATCGGCGAATTCACGCCGTCCATCACTACGTCGGTCGGCAGAATCACCGGCTGGTGGCTCTCCGGCGCTGGAACAGTGTCGCCGTCCTGTGTACGGATCACTGGAATTGGCGCACCCCAGTAGCGCTGACGGCTGACCCCCCAGTCGCGCAGGCGGTAATTAACTTTGATTTCGCCTTTGCCTTCGCTTTTGAGTTTCTCTGCAATGGCATCAAAGGCTGATTCAAAACTCAGACCGTCGAATTCACCAGAATTGACCAGGGTGCCTTTTTCGGTAAAGGCTTCTTTGCTCAGATCAATCTCTTCACCGTTGGCAGGTTCGATGACTTGTTGGATCTCAATACCGTATTTGGTTGCAAACTCCCAGTCGCGCTGGTCGTGCGCGGGCACGGCCATTACGGCACCGGTGCCGAATTCCATCAGTACGAAGTTCGCGACCCAGACAGGGACTTCTTTGCCGGAAATTGGGTGAATGGCAGTGAAACCGGTGGCCAGACCTTTCTTCTCGGCGGTGGCAACGTCGGCTTCAGCGGTACCGGACTTGCTGCACTCGTCGATGAACGCCGCGAGCTCAGGATTGTTCTCGGCGGCTTCTTTCGCCAGAGGGTGGCCCGCCGCGACGGCAACGTAGCTCACGCCCATCAGGGTGTCCGGACGGGTAGTGTAGATCTCAAGGCTGTCTGCTCGATCTTTAAGACCAAATGTCATCTGGATGCCACGGGATTTGCCGATCCAGTTGCGTTGCATGGCCTTCACCTGATCTGGCCAGCCATCCAGCTGGTCCAGATCGTTCAGGAGCTCTTCCGCATAATCGGTAATGCGGATAAACCACTGCGGAATTTCTTTGCGCTCAACCACGGTGTCACAGCGCCAGCAGCAGCCATCGATGACCTGTTCGTTCGCCAGTACGGTCTGATCGTTCGGACACCAGTTCACGGCAGAAACTTTCTTGTACGCCAGACCCTTGTCGATCAGAGTGGTGAAGAACCACTGTTCCCAGCGGTAGTATTCAGGGTCGCAGGTGGCCAGTTCACGGTCCCAGTCGTAACCAAAACCCAGCGATTTCAGCTGACCTTTCATGTAGGCGATGTTTTCTTTGGTCCATTTTGCTGGCGCGACCTGATGTTTGATCGCGGCATTTTCAGCGGGCAGACCGAACGCATCCCAACCCATTGGCTGCATCACGTTTTTGCCTTGCATGCGCTGATAGCGCGAGATCACATCACCGATGGTGTAATTACGCACATGCCCCATGTGTAGCCGTCCGCTTGGATAAGGGAACATCGACAGGCAGTAGAATTTTTCTTTGTTGCTGTCGACTACGGCTTTAAATACCTGATTTTCTTCCCAGTGACTCTGAACGGCAGATTCAATGGTTTGGGGCTGATAAGTCTCTTGCATGGTCATGTGCTGTATTAGGCCTGATTCGTGGCGTGGATTCGCAAATTCTATGACTCAGGAGTTTACCTGATTGAACCGGTCGATGGGAGTTCTGCCGTCTGAAGAGTAAGGCTCAACCTTCGTTGCTTGGGGTAGTGCAGTACGGTGACTGTATAAAACCGACAAATGCGATTGTATACAGTAATGAAATACTCTTGTTAATAGTAATCTGTAGCATTTGCTTTTGTATTGTGCATTCGGGTATCTTTCCTGTCGCAATCGAACAACCTGATGAAATTGATGACCTTAATTTGGAGATCCCAGATGAAAAAGCTCGCTGTGCTTGGCACCGCTATCGCTCTGTCTAACATGACCTATGCGGCGGATGCTGCAACACAAGCTCAGATTGATGAACTGAAAACTCAGAATGACATCGGTGTGAACTACTGGCTGGCTGATACTGCAGTTCTGAAAGCTGATTACTTCCGTCAGGAAACCGCTGGTGAATTGAGCGCCACTGGTTACAATCTTGGTGTAGGTTTCAGCTTCTGAGGTAGACCGGTTTGTTACGCTCGCTTTTTACTTTCTTGCTAATAATAGGTTTGCCGGTGTCGGCCGGAACAACGTATTACACGCCAGCGCAGATCAGTGCTGAAGTATTCAGCGAGTCTGAACCGGAAAAATCGGCGCTCTGGATGACGCCAGAGCGCCGACAGCAAGCTGAGGCTTTGCTAGGAGACGCGCCTCGCCAGGCTCGGCTTCGCTATCTATCGGCTGGAGGGCGGTACCTCTGGACGCTGAGTGAGATCGGCAAAGAGAAGCCCATTACCTTCGGCATCGTCACCTCGTCTGGGCGCATAGAGCGTATAGAGGTTATGGTATTCAGAGAAGTACGTGGTGACGAAATTCGTCTTCCACAGTACACCCGCCAATATAAAGATATTTCACTGACAGACAGTGGAGATCTTTCTCAGCATATTGATGGCATATCAGGTGCGACCTATTCAGTGCGCACAATGAAGAAAGTCGCTAAACTGGCGCTTCTATTAGATCGCTGGGCGAACGAGGATAATGCAGTCGAACCTTAGACCGCAGCTAAGACGAAGAATCCGCTTTTTTCTGCACCGCTGGCATCGCCGCCTGGGACTGCTGGTATCTATCCTACTTATTCTTCTCGTGATTACCGGTGTTGCGTTGAATCATACTGGGCAACTTGAGCTGGACAATCATTACCCTCAGAGCCGTGTCCTGCTCTGGCCATATCAGTCGGTATTGCCGGATAACATTGGCTACCGCGGCCGCTACGGGTTGCTGTACTCTGCTAACGGCATGCTGATGCTAGACGAGGAGGTCATAGCAGATTGTGACCGATTGACGGGGGCTGCAGAGGCTCTGGATTATGTGCTCGTCAGCTGCCTTTCTGGCTGGCACTTGCTGACGGGCGATTATCAGCTGATCGAGTCTTTTGATCCTGCTTTTCTTAGTCTGGCCGACGACGCCAGGCCGGCGATTTCAGAGGGGCAGCTGGTTGCTGGATCGCCTGATCATTGGCAGAGGCTGAATACTGATGCGCTCACTCTTGAAGAAATTATGCCTCATGCCCGAATTGCCTCGTATGAGGTGCTTCCTTCCGTCAACCAGTCCATTAGCTGGCAGCGTGTGATGCAGGATATGCACAGTGGGCGCTGGTTTGGTCGTGGGGGGATATGGATAGTCGATGCCGCCGCTTTTGCAATGCTTCTTCTGGCATTCAGCGGTATCTGGATGTGGTGGTCGCGTCCTGGTAACAGAAGGTAACCAGAGCAACGTTGCCGCAGCTCGTCCGATTTGTTTCTATAGGCCCCAATAACTAATTTTGCGTCACGGATTCTGACACTGTGTTTGTACACCCCGCCAGCAATAACGAAAGCGATGTAGAGGCGCGCGTTATCGCGGTTAAGACAACCCGTCCTGAGGTGCCTGCCAGCCATATCGACCGTTCTGATATTCTCATGGCGGCCTTGGCATCTTCGCCTGTGGCAATGCTATTGGCGCCGGCGGGCTATGGGAAAACGTCGGTGATATCCTCGTCTATCTCTTTACTGCAGATGGACCACACGGTCGTATATTATCAGTGTGACCGTTTTGACGAGTCGTCGCGGTTGATGGTCCGAGCGTGTGAGAAAGAGCTGGGCCTGACCAGTAGCGGTGTTTCGTCGTCACTTTCCGACATGGAAGCGGTGGCAACTTTGCTGGAGCATGTGCGACAGCAAGACACTCAGTATGTATTTATCATCGACAACGTCGAATATCTCGATTTTGAAGAAAGCCGGGCGATTACGACTCTCCTTTTACGGTATCGACCAGCGAACCTGAAACTCGTATTCAGCGGACGTCATTTACCGTTTGCCCGCGGCAGTATTGGATTATTGCCTGATATTGCCTGGCTCACCACTCAACAACTCAGCTTCTCGATATCTGAATTCAACGCGCTGTTAGAGTGTCAACAACTGACTCTTCCCTCGGCGGAGGTGCCGTCGTTATTGCGAAAAATGCAGGGTTGGCCTGCGGGCCTGGCTCTCTGGCTCATGGCCTGGCGTTGTGCTGGCATGCCAGAGCGCTGGAGCAGTGATCTGGGTCTGTATGAGGTGTCTGATTATCTTCGTGGCGAAGTCATCCCAAATCTGGCTGTGCCGCTGAGGGATCTCATGTGTTTATGTGCAGTGCTTGGCACCTTTCATGATGATCTGGTTAAAGCTGTCGCTCCTGACCTTTATGCAGCGGGTGATATGCAGGGATTACTGGCGCTGGGTCTGTACTTACAGGAGGTTCCCGGCCGTCCTGAGTGGTTCAGAATGGATCCGATTGTAGCCCAGTGTCTATCGCGGCTACGCCCAGCCGATTGGCGAAGAGATATTCACCTGCGCGCGTTTAACTGGTTTCGGGATCGTAACGATGCGATTGCAGCGTTATTTCATGCTGGGCAGTCCGATCATGATGCGATCGACGCCGGTTGGATGGCGCAACAGTCTGACAGTATCCTCGCTAGTCTGGATACCCAAGGGCTTACTGTCTGGTTTGATCAACTGAACGAAGACCAGCTATACACGTCTCCCGATCTGATGCAGATTGCGTGCTGGACGCACCTTTTGACGAACCGACTGGATGCTGCTCAGAGCTTGATCGAGCGTCTGTCACTGATTCCGGGCATAGATGAAGCTGGCCTGATTGCTTTGAAAGGGTACATGGCAGGTTCGCGAGGCGAGTTAACCCGGGCGGAACGGCAATGCCGTCAGGCGCTGGAGATGTTACCCGCGGAACGTTTTAGTCTGAGATTTCTTACCGCCTCTATGCTGGCTCTGGTATCGCTGGCGCATAGGGATCTTGATGGCTCACGTATCTGGAATCGTTTTGCACTCGATATCGCCCGTAAATCCCGCCAGAGTGCACTCGAGGGTATGGCACATCTGGATCATGCGCGTATTGAGTTTAACCGCGGTCACGCGTCGCGCTGCTTATCTGTTCTGACTCAGGGCCATGAGGTGTTGGAAGCAAGTCCGCATGGCGGTAACAGTCTGGCGTATGCGAGGCTGCAGATACTGAAAGCAACCGTTGGCTGGATTACGGGTTACAGTGATGAGCCAACGGATACCGCTCTTACTCAGGCATTGCTGCTATGTGAAGAGCGTTCTGACCCGGCAGCAGCCTATGGGTATGCAATCCGGGCGCTTAATCTGATGGGGCAGGGGCAGTACTCCCTGGCTCTGAATGTTCTTGATGATGGCGAGCGTCGCTTACAGGAACAGCAAGTCGATTTTGTTGCGTATGCCTGGTTGCATACAGTGCGTTCGAATATCTGGATCTCACAGAAAAAATTCCGCCGGGCTCATGATTGCCTTGAGGCGTTACTGGCGGATGCTGACAGTGCGGGCGTTGCGCGTTGTGAATACAGCGCGTTGCTACCGGGGTTCAGCACCTTGACGCTCTCAAGACTTCACCTGATGGCTGGGCGCCCAGAGGTATGCCTGGAGCTGACTGATCGCTGGTTGCGTCATACTCCGGACGGTTTTATGTCTGTGTTTATCCGCATGATTCGCGCTGGGGCCTTGATGACGCTGCAACAACCGGCTGAAGCCATGCGCCAGATCGACGTTGTGAAGAAGACATTTCGTGCAGAAGGCGTAAACCAGCAATTACAAAGCTGGCTGCCCGGGCTGGTGGCTTTTCTTGATTTGCCAAAGGTAGAACTGAATCCGGCTCATGAGCCAGGGTCTGCGCTCAGTGAGCGCGAGCGTGATGTCCTCAACCTTATGGCTCAGGGATTGTCGAATCAAGCGATTGCAGATCAGCTCTACATTTCGCTGCATACCGTGAAAACACATGCTCGTAAGATAAACGTGAAACTTGGCACTGCTAGCCGGACTCAGGCGATTCATAAAGCCAAAGAGCTGATGTTAATCTGATTTCTGACACTATCTCCAGCCTTTCGGTGTGCTTGATAGTGGCTTGGATTTTCTGAATACGCCTAACAGCGAATGTAACTATTAATTTGATATAGATATCAATAGGATAGCTTTTGTAATCCAATCGTGAATCGCGTTGGTAAATTTGCGTTAACTGGACTAAACCTTGTAATACGTCTCACTAGATGCCTTAACGCCTATGGAATACAAGGTCCTCGTTGTTGGCTGCAACGATATAAAAAAGCTCGGGGAAAACCTCGGAAATCAGTTCTCGCTGTTGGCTGTTGCGACTGCGCAGGAAACATTTCACCTGCCTGACCTCGAAGAATACAAGCTTGCTATCGTGCTTGACAAAGAGGCTGACGGAACAGGCGCTCAGGCACAGGTTCGGGCACTCAAACATCACCCGGTAATTTCACCATTACCCGTGGTTGTACTGGCAACAGAAGAGCGCGATCTGGATTCCCGGCTGGGTTTCTATGATGCCGGTTGTGATGATCATATCCAGTTTGGTAACGGCGCAGAGTTACAGGTTCGCCTGATGAAAGCCATCTTTAACCGCATCGCTAACGAGCAGTTAAAACAGCAGCTGGATAAGGCTAATGAGATGGCCTTTATTGCCATGTCAGACACCTCTGATCTGGGAGTAAATATTCAGTTTCTGCTGGATATCAATCAATGTGAGAACCTCGATCAGGCGGGGATGCGACTGTTTCAGGCACTCAAAAGTTACAATATCAGTAGTTCCCTGCAGATTCGCAGTCGTTTCGGTGAAAAGAACATGGAAGCGAATGGGATGGCGAAGGACCTGGAGTCGACCTTACTGCGGGAATGCAGTGAGATGGGACGCTATGTCGACTTCGGGAAGCGCTCCATAATGAATTACGGGCGTGTTTCCTTACTGGTCAGGAACATGCCAGTAGATGACCCGAATAAATACGGTGCGATCAAGGACAATGTCTTTTCACTGCTACAGGGTTTGGATGCCAGAGTCGGCGCTTTGGATAATGTTGAGTCGCTGAAACTCGAAAGTCAGCTTGTAGTTAAGCTGACCTCACGGATGACCAGCATTATGGAAGGCATCGACAAAGGGTATCACGATGTTATGGTTCGCATTGCCGATGCGGTGGAAGACATTGCCGATGGCATTGAGCAGGAAATCCAGTTCCTGGGCATGGACGAGCAACAGGAGCGGGTAATTCAGAAGGTTCTTGAGAAGGGGATCCTCGAGACCAACCGGGTTTTCAACGAGGGCCTGAAGATGGACAAGAGTCTGACAGGCTACCTCACCGAAGTCGGCCGGGTTTTCGCTTCAGATAAAGTGAAGACCGAGGAATTAATGGCTCTGGTCGAAAAGATACCGGCGAGCGGTTGATCCGCTCGGATCAACCCTTCTTCAATCACCTATCAATGACGTTTAAGGTGGTCACTCAGGGTTTCGTCGGCGGCAAACATGTCGTCTGAGATATCACCAGACATAAGCTCATCAGTCATGGGTTTCCCTGGAATCGCGTGTCCCTCGCTTGCCCACTCGCCAAGGTCGATCAGCTTGCAGCGCTCACTGCAAAAAGGGCGGTACTTCTCTTCTGGGGTCCATTGGACCGTTTTTTCGCACGTTGGACACTTAACTTCCACGAACACCTCAGGTTAATTGCAGGTACGACTGATGAAGCGGTTCAAGCTGACTGTACAGGGCTTCAAGATTGCCTGAATTATCCACCGCATCGTCTGCTCTCTGCAACCGCTCTGAGCGAGGTATCTGTGCTGCAATAATACGGCGAATCTGTTCTTCCTCGTTGCCATCACGTGAAGAGGCTCTTTCAACCTGAATCTCTTCTGGAACATCGATCACCAGGGTGCGGGCGACCAGCTCGCTCTGACCGCTCTCAAACAAAAGTGGAGATTCCAGAATGGCGTAGGGGGAAGTCGCTGCTTTTAATTGCGCAATAATGCTATCCCGTATTCGCGGGTGGGTCTGGCTCTCCAGCCATTTGCGTTCATCAGGTTCTGCAAAGACTTTTGCGCGTAGCCAGGCACGGTTAAGCGTACCATCATCATGAAGGGCTTCAGACCCATATCGCTGTTTGATGGCGAGCAAGGCAGGTTGGCCTGGCTCAACCACTTCACGGGCGACAATATCGGCGTCGACGACGACAATCCCCTGGTTTCTGAAATACGCGCTGGCAGCGCTTTTACCACTGCCTATGCCGCCGGTAAGGCCGAGAATAAACATACTGATTGAGAGCCTGCTTCAAAAAATACTAAAAAGAAAAGAACGAACAGGCCTGAACCTTCGACCTGTAAAAGCGACTTGCAACGGCACCCCGTAAGAGCTATTCGAAGAGCCGCTTATATGACCGAGAAGTACCACTGCGTGATTTCATTACCCCACATGGCTACGATCCAACCTGCCATAGCGAGATAGGGGCCGAAAGGAATGGGAACCTGACGATCACGTCCAAGTACAATCACGCCTGCGATACCAACGACGGCACCGACAACGCTCGACATAATGATAATGGTCAACAGCGACTGAAAGCCGAACCACGCGCCAAGTGCGGCGAGAAGCTTGAAGTCACCGTAGCCCATACCATCTTTGCCCGTGAGCAATTTGAAGACCCAGAAGAATCCCCAAAGCACACCATAGCCCAGTGCCGCCCCAAGAACAGCCGACTGAAGGTCAGTAAACATTCCCTGGGTATTCAGCAGAAGGCCGAGCCAGAGCAAGCCGAGTGTTAATGTGTCCGGCAGGATCTTATGATCAATATCGATAACCGACATCGTAATCAGAAGCCAGGTGAACACCAGCATCGCCAGTAGTGGCCAACCCCATTCAAACTTGAGCAGTAAGAGGCCGCTCATTAACGCCGTAGCTATCTCGACCAAGGGATAACGCAGACCAATCCGAGTGCCACATGACGCACATTTACCACGAAGGAAAATCCAGCTGATCACCGGGATATTCATCCACGGTTTAACCGGTGCTGAACAAGAAGGGCAGTGCGAAGCTGGGGTAACGAGGTTATAGGGTTTGCTCAGGTCGTTAATGGCCGGGTGGTCCGGAAGTTCACCTTCCATCCCCTGGCATTCTTGCTTCCAGCCTCTGAACATCATGATCGGCATACGCAGAATCACGACGTTCAGGAAACTGCCGATAAGAAGTGATAGAGTTAGAACTGCTAATAGTAGAGCATCAAAGCTCCCTGATAAGTATTCGAGGACAGACATCATCCGATGACGCTGCCCATCTCAAAGATTGGTAAGTACATAGCTACAATCAAACCACCAATAACGACACCAAGGAAGATCATCATTGCCGGCTCAATCATGGCAGTGAGGTTGTCGACAGCGTTATCTACTTCCTCTTCGTAGTAATCGGCAGCTTTCGAAAGCATATCGTCAAGCGCACCTGACTCTTCACCTATACTCGCCATCTGAACGACCATATTTGGAAATACTTTAGTGGAGCGCATCGCTAGATGCATTTGCTGCCCGGACGCGACCTCGTCTTTAACCTTGTGTACTGCATCTCTATACACGGAGTTACCTACCGCGCCGGCAACAGAGTCGAGAGCATCAACGAGGGGAACCCCGGCCGCGAAGGTGGTCGATAAAACCCTTGAATATCGAGCTATCGCAGCTTTCTGAATCAAATCACCAAATACTGGTACGCCTAGAAGGAATGCTTCGAAGCGGTCTCTGAAATGCTTTGAGCGACGCAAGCTTTGTACGAAAACGACACCAATAATGACCAATGCTGATAATATATACAGATAGTAATCTTGGGTTACTTCTGAGATTGAGACTACCATCTGAGTTGGGGCTGGGAGGTCTGCACCAAAGTTATTGAACATATCCTGAAATGACGGCACTACTTTAATCAATAGAATAAGTGTGACCCCAAAAGCTACCGATAGAGTAATTGCTGGGTACATCAGGGCTTTCTTGATCTTTGCCTTGAGCGCTTCCGTTTTTTCCTTGTATATTGCAACCTTCTCTAGCATCGTCTGCAGTGTACCTGCCTGCTCGCCGGACTCAATCAAGTTACATGTAAGGTCGTCAAAGTGCTCTGGATACTTCCTTAGAGCTGCGGCAAAGTCATTACCAGAAGAAACTGAATCCCTGACATCACTGATGATATTCTTCATCTTCTGGTTATCTACGCCGTCACTGACGATATCGAAGGCTTGAACAAGCGGAACGCCCGATTTAACCATCGTAGCCATTTGTCGCGTAAAAAATGTTATATCTGCTGGCTTAACCTTTTTACCTGCCCCAGGGCCACCTATACCGAAAAGTGGCTCTGCTGCTTTTCTAACTTTACGCGGCTCGATACCTTGCTTGCGAAGCTGAGCTTTTGCGTATGCTGAACTCAAAGCGATTATCTCACCTTTTACAGACTGCCCGCGGCGATTAACGCCTTCCCAGGCGAAAGTGCTTGTTTTTTCTTGTTTTGCCATTGTTTTTTAACTCTTTTGCACTGACCTTCCCGATAGAAGGTTAATCCATGGTCACTCGGTTTGCTTCTTCGAGGCTTGTTGTACCCATAGCTACTTTTTTAAGCGCTGAAGTTCTAAGGTTTGCAAACCCTTCTCGGCGTGCCGCATCAGATATTTCAATTGAATTCCCGCCAGACATAATAATACGCGAGACCGCATCTGTAACCTTTACGACTTCATAGATGCCCACTCGGCCCTTGTATCCACCATTGCAGTGGGGGCAGCCCACCGGTGAGAAGAAGTCTCCGTGAGAAATTTGCTCTTCAGTAAACCCCTCTTCTTGCAGGGTCTCAGGCGGAATCTCTGCAGGAGTTTTGCAACTGGAGCACAAGCGACGTGCGAGACGCTGAGCAATAATCAAGGAAACAGAGGTGGCAATATTAAATGCGGGAACTCCCATGTTAGCAAGTCGCGTGAGTGTTTCTGCCGCGCTGTTGGTGTGCAGTGTGGATAAAACAAGGTGGCCTGTTTGGGCCGCTTTAATCGCAATCTGAGCGGTTTCAAGATCCCGAATCTCACCCACCATGACAACATCCGGATCCTGGCGCAGGAATGAGCGCAGTGCCGAGGCAAAATCGAGGCCTACCTTATTATTCACGTTGACCTGGTTAATGCCCTCAAGATTGATCTCTACCGGGTCCTCAGCTGTAGAAATGTTTGTACCTTCTACGTTGAGAATATTCAGTCCTGTATAGAGGGAAACTGTTTTACCGGATCCCGTCGGGCCTGTTACCAGAATCATACCCTGAGGGTTTGATAGAGCTTCAAGGTAGAGCTGCTTTTGGTCTTCTTCATAGCCTAGGGCATCGATCCCCAGTTTCGCAGACGAGGGATCGAGGATACGCAATACAATCTTCTCGCCCCAGAGGGTAGGAAGCGTATTAACACGAAAATCGATGGCTTTATTTTTAGATATCTTCATCTTAATACGACCATCCTGAGGAATGCGTCGTTCAGAGATATCCATCTGCGACATTACTTTCAGGCGAGCGGCGATCTTACCTGCTAAGTTAATCGGTGGTTGGGAAACTTCCTTTAGCACACCATCTGTGCGGTAGCGAATGCGATATCTTTTCTCATAAGGTTCAAAATGAATATCGGATGCACCAATACGCACGGCATCCAACAGCATTTTATTTACGAAACGAACAATAGGAGCATCATCGCCCGGTGTAACATCTGTTTCCTGTTCTTTCGCTTTGGCTTCAGGATCCTCAAGGTCTACTTCGTCTAGGGTACCATCCAGGTCTCCAAATGCTTCTTCCAAGCTGTTATCAGAGGCATTGACAATTTTATCGAGTGTTACAGCGAGTTTATCTTCCTCTACTACTATAGCTTCAACTGCCATTCCCGTGCTGAATTTAACTTCATCAATGCCAAGTATATGAGAAGGATCGCTCTGACCTACAAATAGGCGGTTACCTCTTGTAAATAATGGGATGATTCGGTGTTTTTCGATTAGGCTGGCGCCGATCAAATCTTGTGGGATTAGCTCCGTATCAAAGGAAGCGAGGTCTAGCAGTGGAAGGCCAAATTCCTCAGATGCGATCAGGGCTACTATTTTAGAGTTGATCGCGCCAGAAGTTACCGCTTGAGTAATGAATGAAATTTTCGCTTCTTTTGCCTTTTCAGCTAGTTCTGAGGCAGTTTCTTGAGCGATCAGCCCTTTCTCGACAATACGTCTTGATAAACCAGAGAGAGTTTTGCTCATAGAGAACCCTGTTATCGAATGCTAGCTATCCAAGATACCAGATGAAGTATTGGTAAACTACAAATCAAAATGTGTGCTTGTTCACAAGCGAAAAAAAACCCGCACGTGGCGGGTTCTCTTATAGAAGAATGATTAGTTAGCTTTACAGACGCCCGTCGCTATACATCCAGATGGTGTAGAGCCATTGTTGGTCCAGCTAAGCTGTCCGTTGGTACTAATATCTGGGGTAAGAATAAATGTGTCTGTGGCAAGGATGCCATTACCTGCAACAGGGGTGACAGTAATTACGCCGTCAACTACACCTACAGATGTAACAGATGCGTTGTCAGCTGCTGTAGTTGCAGCGGCTACTACACCAGCCTCACCACCTGAAGCTGAGTCGCAGTTTGTGAGTACATTTCCAGCCTCTTGTGCGCAAAGCTCGACAGCTGTTTTTACGCCGTTAGACATGTTGATCACTTCTGTATAGCGAGCGCGTTTTGTATAGTCTTGATACGCAGGCAGTGCAACTGACGCCAGAATACCGATGATCGCAACAACGATCATCAATTCAATCAAGGTAAAACCTTGTTGTGCTTTCATGTTTTTCATAGGGCTTCTCCACTCTCTTTCGAGATTTGTTATTGGGTGACTGCTTTCCGGTCCTTTTTGGGTTGGCCCTTCCGGCGGTCTTACCTGTCATTAATCATGACTGTGGGATGGAGTTTGCCAAGCTTCTCTGAGACCAGCAAGCCCTGTTTTCGGGCTTAAGTCACATTTTTTGGCGTCATAAAAATATCTGTTCGAAAAACGCGCAAAAAGTTGGCAAAGAGTGACAATTATCGTCACTCTGGTGGGCATTTACGGGAGGTGCGGCGCAAAATGACAGAGGCGTAATGGCTTAGCCAACCATCCTCATCGACAGGTCAATCGCCTTACAGTCTTTGGTGAGTGCACCAATCGAAATATAATCTACGCCGGTTTCTGCATAGTGGCGCAAAGTGTCTTTAGTGATGCCACCTGAGGCTTCAAGTTTGATATTGCCTGCGCTTTTTTCTCGTGTGAAAGCGACAGCGACTTTCATATCGGCTGGGCTGAAGTTATCCAGCATGATGATGTCGGCACCAGCGTCGATCGCTTCTTCCAGTTGGGCCATGGTTTCCACTTCAACTTCCACTGGTTTGCCCGGAGCAATGTCATGCGCCTGACGTACAGCGTCTGAAATGCTGCCTGCTGCCATGATGTGGTTTTCTTTGATCAGAAACGCATCATAGAGACCAATGCGGTGATTAAAGCATCCGCCAACGGATACGGCGTACTTCTGTGCGATACGAAGGCCAGGAATGGTTTTACGGGTATCCAGTAGTTTTACACCAGTACCTTCGACAAGAGAGGCGTAGTGTTCACACAGTGTTGCCGTACCAGACAGGCTCTGCAGGAAGTTCAGAGCGCAGCGCTCTCCACTCAACAGTGAGCGTGACGAGCCTTTCAGTTCAAACAGTACCTGGTCAGCTTCGACCACGTCGCCGTCTTTGACTTTCCAGTCGACCTCGACTGTTGGATCAACTTGCCTGAACACTTCAGTCACCCAGGCTTGCCCAGCAATCACTGCATGTTCCCGGGAGATGATACGTGCATGGCTTTTCTGCTCTGCCGGTATTAACTGCGCGGTAATATCACCAGTGCCGATGTCTTCTTCAATGGCGCGGGTAACTGCATTGCGGATGTCTGTCTGATGCTGAGTGAGGTCCATGGCGGGGCTTCGTTCTATGAGTGGGTTCATATCATGAGGGCGCGATTCTACACGAAGTCGCGCCCCAACTGATACTGCCCGACTGGTTTACTACAGGTCTTTCTGGGAACCTTTTTGTAGATACTCCCGGGTAAGGCCGAACACGACAGGGCTGAGCAGAATCAGTGCGACCAGGTTAGGCAGGGCCATCATGGCGTTCAGAGTATCCGCGATGAGCCAGGCGACATTCAGCTCTTGTGTCGCACCAATGGGGATGGCTGCAACCCAGATAAGCCGGAATACCGGAACGGCTTTGATACCAAATAAGTACTCGGTACAGCGTTCGCCATAAAATGACCACCCGATAATGGTGGTGAAAGCAAACACTGCCAGCCCCAGCGTGACTATGTACTGGCCAATCACCGGGAGCCCGGCGTCAAAGGCAGATGCGGTCAGGCTAGCGCCTGAGGCGCCGGTTTGCCAGGCACCGGATGCAACGATCACCAGGCCAGTAATGGTGCATATGATGATAGTATCGATAAAGGTGCCCAGCATCGCGATTGTACCCTGACGCACGGGGCTGTCTGTGGTTGCTGTAGCGTGTGCAATAGGAGCGCTACCAAGGCCAGCTTCGTTTGAGAAGACTCCACGTGCGACACCGAAGCGAATCGCAGCCCAGACGGTGGCGCCTGCGAAGCCTCCCGCGGCCGAAATAGGTGTGAAGGCGTGTGTAACGATCAGCTCCAGCGCTGCCGGAATTTCATTGGCATAGATTCCCAGTAGAACGACGCCGGCGATCACGTAAGTAATCGCCATAAACGGAACCAGCTTGCCCGCGACGTCTGAGATTCTGCGGATGCCTCCGATAAGGACCAGACCCACCAAAGCAGCAACCACCAGACCCGTTACCCATTCAGGAATGCCAGTGCCGCCTGGTGAGATATGCGACATGGCGTCGGCCACCGAGTTGGCCTGTACACCGTTACCAATGCCGAATCCCGCGAGCATACCGAAGAAAGCAAAGGCGACCGCAAGCCACTTGAACTTAGGCCCAAGGCCGTTGCGGATGTAGTACATGGGCCCACCGACAAAGTGCCCTTGTTCATTCTGTTCGCGAAAACGCACAGCCAGTACGGCTTCAGAATACTTCGTGGCCATACCAACAAGAGCGATGATCCACATCCAGAAAATGGCGCCAGGGCCTCCCATAGCGACAGCCGTTGCGACCCCGGCAATGTTGCCTGTGCCGATCGTTGCCGAGAGTGAGGTCATCAGGGCATTGAAGCCAGAGATTTCTCCCTCACCGTGTTTATGTCTGCCTTGCCATAATTCGACGAATCCGGTTTTCAGATGCCGGATAGGGTAAGCCTTCAGGCCGATAGTTAAAAACAGGCCTGTAAGCGCAATTAAAGCCAGCATTGGCCAGCCCCAGACAATGCCATTGAGAGTATTCAGAAACTCCATTTTATATTCCTGTCATATTCGCTGGTCCCCGGACTATATCGGCCCGCTGTGTTTATGCCAAACTTGAAGAGCTGAAGAACAACATTGATTGCTTTGGAAAATAATGAAGATAACGAATGGTCGCCTGGATTCTGCCCAATGGATTCCATCCCCGAATTTTGGTCCTCGCCCGGACGTCGGAGATATCTCCCTGCTTGTGATTCACAACATCAGTTTGCCACCTGGGCAATTCGGCAGCGGCTGTGTGCAACGTTTTTTCTGCAATCAACTTGATGCGGGGCAACATCCCTATTTTGAGACCATCGCAGACTTGCAGGTCTCGAGTCACCTGTTTATCGAGCGCGACGGGGCGATCACTCAGTTTGTAAGTTTTGATGATCGCGCCTGGCATGCGGGGCAGTCGCAATTTTCTGGCCGCGATAATTGCAACGACTATTCTATAGGAATAGAACTGGAAGGAACCGACACTGCTCCGTACAGCGATGCTCAGTATGAGCAGCTTACGGCGGTGACTGAGTGTCTTAAGCGGCATTACCGCATGATCACGGATGAGCGGATAACCGGGCATGAAGACATTGCCTCTGGCAGGAAGACGGACCCCGGGCCTGCCTTTGACTGGACGCGTTACCGTGCCTCGCTGGTCACGGGTGACGGGTGTCCTGAGGAGTAGAAATGAAGTTTCTCGTTCTGTTTGTCGTCTTATTATGGCAGCAGCGCTTCCCTTTACCGCATCGCAGCACCAGTAGCCGCACCTTCGCCTGGTGGCTGAAGCAGGTAGAAAGGCTGCCACGCTTTATGAACTGGCATCGCCATTTCAGGTACTCGGTTGTTGTGGTTCTTCCGGTTGTCACTATTACGGCGGCGATGTTGCTGGCTGATCCCTATGCCTTTGGTCTGCTCAGTGTGTTACTGAAGATTCTTGTCTTGCTATACGTGCTGTCGCATATCAGTATCGGCAAGCACCTCGAAGCCTATCGCAGTGACTTAAAAAAGGGCGATACACAAGGGGCCTATCATTGCGCTGACCAGTACCTTGCAGTGCCGGAAGTACGTGTCAGCGATGACCTGACCACCATGAATCATCAGGTGATCCGGGCACTTCTGCACCGTTGGTTTGAGTTCTTTTTCCTGATGGTTTTCTGGTACATGGTTGCGGATATTGCCGGGATTCTGTTGGCGTGGTTTTCTCTCCAATATGCGCGGGCAACGCATTGCGATGCACAGGGCTGGCGTTACCTGCACTGGATTGAGTGGATTCCCGTTCGGCTTCTGGGGTTAACCTATGCGCTTGCCGGAGACTTTCTGCGCGCATTTCCTGTGCTTCATTCTTACCTTTGGGATCGCACGACGCACAGTGCCGATGTTCTCTACCGTGTAGCAAATGAATCTCTGGCCGGGCAGTCAGTTACTATGTCGTGCCCGGTTGATGAGAGTGCTGAAGAGGCCGCTGCCGAACTTGATCGTTGGCAGCGCCTGCATATCCGCTCGTTGTCGGTGTGGATGGTTATTATTGGCGCCGCGACTGTGGGCGGGTATCTGCTCTAACAGGCTGCTGAAAAACTATCTGCGTTGTCATTGCTTCGTTAAAAACAGGCTCATAATGCTCATTTATGACTTATAAACTCCGCTTTTCGCCTGTTTTTGCCTTGCACTGACTGCCTCGAAAACGTGTTTCAACGGCCTGTTAACAGCCGCTTAGCCGGTTAGCCTGTACTTGATTGTACCGCCTGAGCGCCCAGCCAGGCGGCACCGCGTACTCCGCTGGAGTCGCCATGAACCGATTTTCTCAACGGTGTGACCACCGAATCAGAGAATACCCACTCCTGCCAGAGCTGCGGTACCACGTCGTAAACACTGGCAATGTTCGAGACGCCACCACCAAGCACGATAACGTGAGGGTCCATCAGGTTAATTACGGCGGCGAGTGCTTTCGCCAGCCGTCGATGATGTCTGAACAACACGCCCTTAGCTTCTTCGTCACCAGCTTCTGCGGCTGCCACCCAGACTTCTGCAGGTTGGTCTTTACCGGTTTCTTCTCTGGCCTGTAAGCGAATGCCGGTGCCCGAGAGGATTGTCTCCTGACAGCCGGATAAACCGCAGTAGCAGTTCAGCACCGCATCTGAATCTTCGCGCCACGGGAGAGGGTTGTGCCCCCATTCTCCAGAAATCGCATTTGGCCCGGATACCAGGCTGCCTCTGACAACCCAGCCTCCGCCGCATCCAGTACCCACAATCACAGCAAATACAGTAGGGAAGCCGGCACCTGCGCCATCGGTAGCTTCCGACAGGGCCAGGCAATCGGCATCGTTGGCGATAACGACAGGCTGCTCAAGGGCGCGTTCTAAATCGCCTTTGAGATCTTTGCCAATCAAGCAGGTGGTATTGGCATTCTTTACCAGTCCAGTCTGATACGAAAGCGCGCCGGGGATACCCAGCCCAAGAGTGTAGGGTTGAGCAAGTTCAGATGCAGCATCATTCACCAGGCTCAGGATGTTGTTAAGGATTGCATCGTAGCAATCGCGGGGGGTAGGTTTACGGCGGCGCAGGAGTTCTTTACCGCTCGGATCTAAAGCGATGATTTCTGTCTTGGTACCACCGAGATCTATGCCAAACTGCAGCATGGCTGTCCTGTCGAGTGAGAATGTCAGGACAGTGTACGATGCTGCTCAGTCGTCGCAATAGTCCTGCATCATTGCGTCGAACATTGCGGACCCTTCGACCAGACGACAGCCGCTGCCGTAAAGACTGGGGTTCAGTTCTCTACTCCAGGCGATCTCAATGCGGCAGGGCGCGGTACGACGTTCGTTGTCCTGAAGGATGTCGACCAGGTCGACATCAAGCGTCTCGCCTTCTTTTAACGCCTGGTAGCTGGATATCATTAAGCCACTCTTTGACCAGTTGACCAGTAACCCGAGGCAGTCGCTGCCTCCTTTGCGGAACACGCTGACGGTGCTTTTCAGTTGCCAGCGTGGCTCCATACGCATTTCTGCAAATGATTGCGCGCTCATGTTCATACTCCTGAAGATGATTCGGGTAAATTTGTTACCATGTGGTCATAAGTCTAGACACTGACAGCGTCTTCGCCGGAGCCCGATAAAGAATGAGCAGTATAGTCACGTTCCTTGACGTTATTCGTCACGGTGAGCCCGAGGGTGGCGAGGTATTTCGTGGCCGCACCGATCACCGCCTGACAGACAACGGCCGTCGTCAGTTTCAGCAAAGGCTGGAGCGAAATCCCGGTGACTGGCAGCGCGTGGTGTCCTCTCCGTTGAGTCGCTGCAGTGAAAGCGCAGAGCGGGTCGCTGGGCAATCCGGTTTAACTTTGCACATCGATGAGCGCTGGGCTGAGATTGATTATGGAGCGTGGGAGAATGTTCCCATTAAAGAGATCATGTCAGCTGAGCAGACCCATGTCCGCCAACTCTGGGAAGACCCGATGAACTTCTGCGCCCCGGGAGGGGAGCCTGTAGGCAAGTTGCAATCGCGGGTACTGGAAGGATGGCAACATGTTCTTGAACAACATGCTGGCCAGCAAATATTGATCGTGACGCACGGTGGTGTGATGCGGGTACTGGCTCAGCACCTCTTGTCTCTGGCACCGGAAGCGATGAACCGGCTTGGCATTCCATACGCAGGTATGTTGCGCTTGCGCGTGGACACCGACCACGACAACAAACATTGGGTGACCATGATCGGCATGGACGGCGTCGAGCTATGAGCCTGCTTTTCGGTTCAGGGTTTTCTGAACTTAAGCGTCATACGATCGCTTTCGCCAATGGCGAGAAATTCAGCCCGGTTAATGTCGCCACCCCGTAATGTCGGCGGCAAAGACCATACGCCATGAGCATGATTCCGGGTGTCCTTCGGATTGGCGTTGATTTCAGAATGACCATCTGGAACAAAACCTGCGTTAATCGCGAGTTGAGTCACATAGGATTCAGTGACATATCCGGTTTCTACCATCTCTTCGCGGGAAAATGAGTCTGGAGCGCGGTGCTCGACAACCCCTAAAATTCCACCTTGTTTCAACACCCGGTAGGCTTCATCGAAAACCGCCTGTTCCTGGCGGTTACGCATCCAGTTATGCACGTTACGGAACGTCAGCACACGATCTGCTTCTCCGGCTTGGGCAATTGTAAGCTTCTGCGGCGGCGCCAGTTCAGTGACATAAATATTGCCATAAAGCTCAGGTTGCAGCAGGAAGCGCTTATTAAATGCGGCACGGCTTTTCTGGAAAAAACTGATTTCACTGTCAGCCGGGAAATGCGCTGCAATCAACTGACCGTTCTGTTTAAGATACGGTGCCAGTATGGCCGTATACCAGCCGCCACCCGGCCATAACTCAACAACGGTGTGAGAAGGCTCAACCTCAAAGAACATTAGGGTTTCAGCAGGGTGTCTGTACTGATCCCGAGCGAGATCTGCGGCGGAGCGCGTCGGCGCAACCTTAGGTTTTGCATCGGTATCGGCAGAAGTCGTGGTCTGCTTGGTCAGTACCTTCGCCTTGTCGGCCTCTTCCGTCTCGGTAGCCTCTGGTGAGCACGCCGCCAGCAGGGCGGCTGTGATGATGGTTGCGGTCTTACTCAGCAGAACAGTTTTCATCCCTGAACCTCGTAATTACTATTCGGAGCGTGCAATGTCGTGTCCGACTTCCCACGGTGGGGTAGGGCGGACGGATTCAATAACGAATTCTACGAAACTGCGCACCTTCGCAGAAAGGTGGCGGTTGCTTGGATAGAGTGCATGAATCGGGCTGGCTTCGAAAGGCCATTCAGGTAATACCTGAACGAGTGAGCCTGCGCGAATTGCTGGCGCTGCAATTAAAGTCGGCAGCGGAGCAATGCCTGCACCCGACAGTGCCAGGGTGTACAGGCTGGCAAAGTCATTCACCTGAATACGGGCATGTACGTTGTGACTGTGCGTCTGGCCAGACGGCCCACAGAGCTGCCAGCTCGGCCATTGTGAAAGCGTCATCAGCTCGTGCTCACCCAGTGTATCCGGGTGTTTAGGTTCGCCGTGCTTCTTCACATAATCACTGCTGACACAAAGAATTGAACGCACATCACCAAGGTGTCTGCCAATCAGCGAAGAGTCTTCGAGGGTACCGACCCGGAAGGCAACATCAATACCGTCCTGAACCAGATCGAGCTTCTGGTCGCTGAGCACCATATCCACAGTCACCTGAGGATGCTGGTCACAGTAATCTGCAATTAGTCCGGAAAGTACAGTTGAGCCGAACAGAACAGGCGCCGTAATACGAAGAGTGCCCGTTGGCGTGCTCTGCATACGCGTGACCGCGATGTTGGCTTCTTCAATTTCGCCCAGGATGCGTGCGCACTGGTTGTAATAAGCATTACCTGTGTCAGTAAGCCGCAGACTCCGCGTTGTGCGCTGAATCAGGCGTACACCGAGACGTTCTTCGAGTTGAGTAATCTTGCGGCTGACAGTCGACTTGGGTAGACCCAGGTGGCGCGCAGCGCCAGTAAAACTGCCCGCCTCCACAACATGAACGAAGATAGCCATTTCGTTAAGGTCGAATTCTTCGCGTTTACCTATCTGCATGGGCTGAGTGTTCCTTGAGTTTTAGCTTTGGACAGTATGGCCATAAAAACAGCAATTGAAAAGATATATGAGACAATTGACTGCATTTTGTATCCAATTTGCATGCTCAGAAGACCATACGAACACCAAAGGAAGCAATCGGAGGCAGGTCGTTGACCTCCTCACGCTCGCTGTAGTCGGCATTCAGGTAACGGTAGCCTACGACGTTTTCCCGGGCATAAAGGTTAATCACCTCAAAGTAGAGGTCCATACTCCAGCGACTGAACTGGTAGGCACGGTCTGCTCTGAAGTCGAGGCGGTGGTAAGCCGGAAGCCGCTCTGAGAATGGGTCGCCATAAATCGGATTGAACAGGCCGGGGGTGTCATCGTCTTCTTCAACGCCCTCAAGTGGAGTCACGAGTTGTCCGCTCTCGTAGCGCCACTTCAGGCCGAAGGTCCAGCGGTCATTCCAGCGATAATTGCCGACGGCGTTTATTACGATGGGTTTATCGTAGGAGTAGCGGAAGTTCTCATCGGTGATGTCATTACTCCGCTCAGTGCGTGAGAGAGTGAGAGAGACCCAGCCATACCAGCGGTCGCTGTAGTCCGCGTTGAGGAGAGTTTCCACTCCCCAGGACTCGCCACTGCCGTCATTGGTATAGCGCGGCAGAGCGTTATATTCCTCAGTCGTCAGGCCGGGGTAGTTATTTTGCGGGGCGCGTGACACGACAATGTCTGTAATGTCTTTGTAGTAGAGTTCGGACGTCAGGTTGAGGCCGCCTCTGATCTGATACTCGAGGCCTGTTTCGTAGTGTGTCGAACGGGTTTCGTTGATGTCTGGGTTTCCGAATTCCGGCGTGTACTGCCCGGGGTTGCCCGACAAAGCATGGTACTCGCCAAAGCCAAGCGTCCATGTCAGTGGCAGTGCAACCTGAATGCGGCTTTCCAGTCGCGGCTCTGCGTACGTGTTTTCGGTAAATTCATTATAGGAGGCGAGCACGCCGGGGGTCAGCTGCCACCAGGGAAGAATGTTCCACTGGTCAGCCAGATTGGCGTTGAATTCGCGTATTACAAAATTTCCGGAGCCCGTTAATTCCTCCGTCGCCGTAACAAGACGGCAATCGCTGGAGAACTCATCACAGGGTGGTGCGGAAAAGCGACCTTTGTAGTTGATGTTCTGTTCCGAATATTCAGCACCGAACTGAAGTTCATGAGAAAGGGAAACCGGATAAATAAACTGCGAGCGCAGACCGTAACGATTGCTTTTGGCATCAATAAAATTGCCTTGCCCGATACTGAACTCGAAGCTCTCCTCAAGTTGAGATATACCGGTTTTCATGCTCAGACCCGAAGAAAAAAAGCGCTCGTAAACAACGCCCTGACTATTAAAGTATTGTTCGGCCTCCAGCCCACCGCTGAGTGCGGGGTCCTGCTGAACAAAATCAGAGTCTTCGGGGAAATCGAAGCCGGCTTTATCCCGGGCACCAATGGCCTGGAAACGAAGCGCAGACACGGAATCCGGTCGGTATTCCCATGCGCCCTGATAGTCGTAAAATTCAGGCACCGTAGTGAATTCGAAATCCTCGTCATCGACCAGGTTTTCGAGATAGTACTGAAACAGGCTCATGCGAGCGCTCAGAAATGCGGCATTGGATTCATTGACGGGAACATCAAACAGAACCCCAGCGCGTAACAAGCTTAAGTCGACGATGGTCTGCTGGTCGTCAAAATAGGGCGAGCGGGAATCTGCGGTGATCACTGCGCCGGTGGCATTATTAAATTCCGGGCCAAAGGCCGCAGGGTAGAGCTCAAAACCTTCGACCAGAGCGTCATTGACGATGCTTGAGCCGTCGTTATGAAAGAGATAACCGACTGGCAGAAAATCGAGGTAGTAGGCGTTATCGTCGGGCGATGATCCGCGCACGGCGGGTGCGGCTTCGCGTCCATTGCCAAAGACGACACCCGGAAGCGCCTCCAAAGCTCTGAGCGGATCATTACCGGCGCCCGGGATTTTTAATAATTTTTCTGTGGTAGGTCGCGGAGATTCGACTTCCTCTCCGGTGGTGGTCACTTTATCCAGCGTGACCTCTGCGTGAAGCTGTACGGCCTGAGCGCTGATGGCAATGATCAGTGGAACTGCAAACGGACGCATCTTCCTTTCCTTTTAGTCGTCGTTTAATCCGGGTAAGTGTATCGGATTTCAGCTTTGATGCCCTCGCCGTCCTTATCTCTGATATTCGTAAGGCCACGGTAGGTCAGGAGTCGCTGAGTTTTTTCATCATAAGTCAGCTCAACTGGCTCAAGAAGCCAGGACAGGAGCCTGGAGCTCAACCGCATTTCGACTGTGAGCTTTCCCTCTTCACGCTGCAGAGGAATCAGACGGAAATTAACCCACTCCAGCCTTGAAGGTACCGCGAACGAAAACCGGACGGTTTTGTCCTCCAGCAACTTTGGCCACTCCGAGCGTACAAACTCATCGAAGCCTGCATCAATGACCGGAGTGTAATCTGGTGACCCGAGTGTCCCTTTATCTGACTCATCAGGTTCACTGTAACTGACACGCCACTTACCATTGCTGTAGGTTACCTCTTCAGAGTAGTCATAGCGTGTGTCGTTGAGGTTAAAGTTGGGTGTGGCCGGATTTTCACCGTATTGATTCTGTTTTTGTGCGAACTCTTCAGTGTTTGGTGTCTGATAGCGGGTCTCACGGGCAACAGGCCGGCCGTCTTTAGTGGTTAACTCGTGATATTCCGTATAAAGAAGTTCGCCGCCCTCCAGACTGAATGCATCACCTCGGTAAGATAGAACCGATTCTTCCGCGGTCAGCAGGCTGGATAAAGAAACTAATAAGGCCGTCGTAAGATACTTAATCACGGCTTTTCCTCTGAGTCGTGGATGATATTTCTGAAGGAAACTGATGCGAATGTGCAAGTGAGGCAATCAGCATCAGGCTGCCCCAGGACGCTGAAATGACCCAAAGGGCGTTGCTGCCAAGGACGATGGCTCCGAACTCCTGACCTGCGTAGTAGCTGATCGGGGCGGATATCGCAGCCAGAGGCACAATGAGCCAGATTCTGGAGAAGATTACGTATAGCGAATGGAATAGCGTCGAAGCAAAGGCGAGCCATAGCAGCGCGAGCCAGGCTGGAATAACCGGCATGGAGTAGTTATCAAAGCTGAAGATCCCGAGTTGATACCAGACTGTGTCCAAAGCAATACCACAGAGACTGAGTATCGAGATAAACAGCCATTCTGCTCTGGTCGCGATCTGTCGGTGCCAGATCATAAATGCCAGTACAGCAGGGAGCGCCCACAGGCTGCCTCCCAGTACACACGCAAACCAGCAAAGCTGGAACGCCACGGCATTAATGATCTTCAGCTGAGACGCAGACATCAGAGGTTACCAAGTACCGGTTCACTGCGATTGAGTGGTTTGGCGAACATCAGATGCACATCACCAATAACCCGCTCAGCGAACCCTCCCTCACAGTACGCGAAGTAGAAATCCCAGAGGCGAATAAAGTCTTCGCCATATCCCTTAGCCATGATGGCTTTCTTGTTGGCGAGGAAGCGCTTTCTCCAGGCATCAAGTGTGCGGGCATAGTGGGGCGTAATATCCTCCATGTGTGCCATTTTCATATCGGTACACTGTGTGAATGAATTCTGAATAGCGGTCACACAAGGAATAAAACTGCCAGGGAAGATGTAACGCTTAATAAAATCGACGTCTTTTTTCGCTTGCTCGTAACGTTGATCTTCAATTGTGATCGCCTGAATCAGGGCGATACCTTCAGGCTTCAGAAGTCGGCTTATAGTCGCTGTGTAGGTATCCAGATATTCCCAGCCCACGGCTTCAATCATCTCGATAGAAACAAGCTTGTCGTATTCACCTTCGAGTGCACGGTAGTCTTTTTTGAGTAGGGTAATTTTGTCTTCCAGGCCTTCCGCTTTGACCTTCTTCTCGGCCCAGGCGTATTGCTGTTCGGAAATAGTCGTTGTGGTTACCTTACAGCCGTAATGTTTCGCCGCGTGGATGGCCATGCTTCCCCAGCCGGTACCAATTTCCACCAGGTGATCTGTTGGCTGCAGGTCGAGCTTTTTGCAGATACGGTCCAGTTTATACACTGACGCTTCTTCCATAGTGGCATCTGCACTCGGGAATATACCACTGGAATACATCATGGTCGGATCAAGGAAGAGTTCAAACATATCGTTGCCGAGATCATAGTGTGCCGCGATATTGCGTCGTGAACCTTTTTCAGTGTTGCGGTTGAGTGAGTGCAGCCATTTAAGGGCAAACTTACCCAGGTTCGCCAAGCCACTGTCTATCTGATCAACGACGTCTTTATTACGGGACAGAATCCGGATCAGCATCGGGAGATCTGAGCAGGTCCAGTCACCGGTCATGTAGGATTCACCAGCGCCGACGCTGCCGTTCAGTGCAATGCTGCGGTAGGCCTCGCTGTCCAGAATCTCGATGCGTGAGTGCATGTCTGATCCGGCTTTACCGAACTGCAACGTGTTATCACCCTCGACAATTTCCAGAGATCCAGTGTGAAGTTTCTGAAGCGTATCGATCAGCCCATTACGGCAGAAACGATCAATCCAGGGCATATTTTCGGCGGTCACTGTCAGTGTTTTCATAAGTGCTCCTGTCGTGGGGCGATAGATTTTTTATGGTCCTGCTCGGGATCATTTTCAGGGTGATCGTAAAAAGGGCTTTTCTTCAGCCAGAGACGCAACGCATTGCTGTAAATTCCCCAAACCACCTTCATGGTCATAAAGGGGTACTGAAGCAAGGTTCTGCGCATCGTTTTCGATGTCATGGGCTGTCTGTTTATAGTCATCGTGGCATCGAAGTCGAGCCTGCCCTGATTCATCGTCTGCATATGAATCAGGCAGTCGTCCGTCACTTCTGGCATGCTCCAGATATACGTCATATCCAGCGGATTAAATGGCGATACATGAAAAACTTTATTGAACCGATAACGATGGCGCTGGTGGCCATCTGCATGTTGTTGAGTATGTTCTGGCTTTATTCCGCGAAATTTCTCTTCCGGGGTGGCATGCGTGGCGGTTGCATGACTGGCCGCCTGCTGGCTGAGCAGTGTGTAGTGAAACCGCTCATCCCATGGAGTATTGGTAATCTCAGAAAGAATACCCAGATGTTTGCCATCAGCATCGTAGGCGTAATAGAAGGTCACTGGGTTAATCAGATAACCGAAATAGCGCAGATTGGTCATCATACAGATCTGCTCCGGCTCCATACCTGTTTCGCGCCGGAAGGCTTCACAGACGTGCAGCTTAAGGTTATCCGCTGTTGATTGATGTGGTAGGTCAGGCAGTGAAAAGTAGTCCTCGCGACGAAAGCGCGCAAGAGAAAAGCGGGATTGCCCCCAGAGTGCAGAGCGGTGGAGCACATCGTCCGCCTCATCCAGATTCAGCCACACCATAAAAGCGCGGTAATTCAGGGCGTGTTTAACTGGATGAAAACGCCTGTGACGAACTGTGCCGGTAAATATTGCACTCTGGGTCATGCTCATGGCAGAGGAACTCCCAACGCTTCCGTCACACGCAGAGCACTTTTCACACCGTCCTCGTGGAAACCGTTAAACCAGTAAGCGCCACAAAAATGAGAGTGATTTTTGCCGCTGATTTCACTATGTCTGTGTTGTGCGGCCATACCCTCGAGAGTAAACACCGGATGTGCGTAGCGGAACTGTCGAATAATTTTATCGGGATCAATCGCTTCTGTTTTATTCAGCGTGACACAAAAATCGACCGGTGCGTCATCGAAATTCTGTAAGCGATTCATGTAGTAGGTGACGGCGACCGAATCCTGACTTTCCTCTCCAATATGATAATTCCAGGAGGCCCATGCCAATCGACGCTGGGGCAGAATGGTTTTATCTGTGTGCAGAACGACATCGTTCATCTTGTAGGGAATAGCACCGAGAATATCCTTCTCATCGCTGGTCGCGTCTTTCAGCATTCCCAGTGCCTGATCACTGTGGCAGGCAAAAATCACCTCATCAAAGTGCTCATGCCCCCGGTGACTGCTGACGATGACACCGTCTGCAGAGCGGCTGACGCCGTCAATTGGCGTATTCAGATGAACCTGATCTTCGGGCAGATCTTCGAGTATGCGTGTCACATAACTGCGCGAGCCGTTCGAAATGACCCGCCACTGCGGGCGTTCATCAACACTCAACATGCCATGGTTATTGAAAAAGCGAAGGAAAAAATAGACCGGGAATTGCATCATCATTTCTTCACTGGCTGACCAGACTGCGGCCCCCATAGGAATGATGTATTTTGTTCTGAAAGCTTCGCCGTAGCCTTTCCGCTGCAGGTAACCGCCGAGCGTTTCAGACTGATCGACTCTGTTATTAGCGAGCTCTTCCCGGGTTTCTTTATTGAATTTCAGAATGTCGCGGATCATGCCCCAGAATGAAGGCTTTAAAATATTTCTGCGTTGAGCGAACAATGTATTAAGGGTATGGCCATTGTACTCAAGCCCTGACTGCTCGCACTTTACGCTGAAACTCATGTCCGACTCTTCACTTTTAACACCGAGCAAATCCATAAGGCGGATAAAGTTCGGGTACGTCCAGTCGTTGTATACGATAAACCCGGTGTTTACTGGCCAGCTGGTGCCGTTAACCTCAACGTCTGTCGTTTGAGTATGACCACCGGCATAGTCATTTGCTTCATAAAGAGAGACATCGTACTTCTCTCTTAATAACCAGGCACAGGTTAATCCTGCGATACCTGAACCAATGATTGCGACGCGTTTATTCATGAATCAGATTCCTGTTGTTTTATCTGTCGTTTTCCCTGTTGCAGCAGCGCTTCATCAGTACGGGACATCTGAGCCGTGATCCTGTGGCGAAGAAAAGCGGGCAATTGCCCGATAAACCAAAGAATACGGGTAAACCCTTTCGGAAAGTGTATGTGCCATTGGCGCTTCTCAACGCCTTTTACGATCTCTTCTGCTGCTTGCTCAGCGCTGATGCGCATTGGCATAGGAAAGTCGTTTGCGTCTGTCAGTGGTGTTTTGACGAAGCCCGGGCTGACCAGAGACACGTCGATATCCATGGCCTTGAGATCGGCTTTCATACTTTCCAGAAAATGTGCGACTGCTGCTTTGCTCGCGCCATAAGCTTGTGCGCGTGGCATGGCAAGCATAGAGACGCTGCTACCAACGCCGACCAGATAGCCTCGTTGGCTTTTCTGAAGCAGTGGTAAAGCGGCAGCGGTGGTGTTGACCAGTCCCATCACATTGGTTTCAAAAACCCGTCGAAACAATTGCGTATCAAAATCAGTGACGTCGACGTATTCGCAAGTCCCAGCATTTGCGATCAGGGTGTCCAGATGCCCATGCGCTTTTTCAATGGTAGACGCTGCTTCATGAAGGCTGCTTTCGTCTGTGATATCAGCGGTAATAACGGTCACATTGGAATGCTTTGCCGCCAGAGGGCGCAGCTTTTCTTCAGAGCGGGCGCTGATGAAAAGCGCTTTGCAACGCGGTGCGAGTTCATCCGTCAACGCTTCTCCGATACCCGAGGATGCGCCTGTCAGCCATATCACCTGCTGACTGAGTGGAGGTGCCTGTGTCATGCCATGCGCTCCTTCAGTTTGTGGATTAGCCAGCCGAGCACTGGCAGATGTTCGTAAAGCAGGCTGCCTGCGTCGAAAATGTCCTGATGCTGGATCACCAGGTTATCTTTCCAGCGCAGCAGAGAGACGCCATCGACCTTAATATCGTGTTTGCCGGCTTTCAGTCGTGGGTGACGATAACGCATCGTCCAGTGCACTGAGCCTTCATCAGAGTCGACCCAGGCTTTGTGAAACTGAAAATCGATGTACGTGATATTTTCGTACAGGCCTTCAAAGTATTTTTCCAGCGCATCAATGCCCAGTATGCGGTGCATCGGGTCACTGAAAATGATATCCGGGTGGTAGACCTCCGCCAGGCAACGCCGTAGCTTCTGTGTCCCCGCGGTTTCTGGGCCGAGTGTGTTATAGAGCTTGTAAAAAGCAGCTAGCCGGGAGTCTGTTGTATGTGCCCCTGCTGTCTTACTCGTTGTGGCTGGAATGCGCTTGTTGTCCATTACGCCCCTCCTTCAGAACATGAGCAGGAACAGGATTGAGGCTGTGAACGATCCCGACCCAACTCATTGCTTTGAGTATCATGTAGGTGATATCGATCTCCCACCAGTAGAATCCCTGGCGGGCCGATACTGCCCAGCGGTGGTGGTTGTTGTGCCAGCCTTCGCCCAACGTCAGCAAGGCGAGGACACCGTTATTGCGGCTGTCGTCTTTGGTCTTGAAGCGACGAGAGCCCCAGATATGGCCGAGCGAATTAATGGTCACTGTCGAGTGAAAAAGAATGACGGTGGAGATAACAAAGCCCCAGACGACCATCTGGGCGCCATTGGTATTGAGGCCGGGAGCGAAGGCCGCCATCAGCTCTCCTGAGACATATAGAATCACGATCAGCAGTAATGGCGCGAAGCCGTCATAGCGGTCGAGAAATTTAAGCTCAGGGAAGCGCGCGAAATCTTTGATTCTATGCAATTGAGTTTTGAAGCTTGCATCGCAGGTGAACCAACCCATGTGACTCCACCAGAACCCGCGCTGAACAGGCGAGTGCAGGTCTTCTTCCGTATCCGAGTGCTGATGGTGCGCACGATGATGTGCTGCCCACCAGAGTGGCCCGCGCTGTGCTGACATATTGCCGAGCAAAGCAAATATAAACTGCCAGAAGCGGTTTGTTTTGTAGCTGCGATGGGCAAAGTAGCGATGATAAAACGCCGTAATAGCAAACATCCTCAGCCAGAACAGGCCGAGGCAGGTCACCAGAGCGACGGTGCTCACGCCAGTCCAGAATGCAGCAAAACAAGCCAGGTGAAGGATCAGAAACGGAATGACCCGAACCCAGTTAAATTGCGTACTGGTCATGGGCGCATCGCTGCCTGCGTAGGAATCGAACCAGCGGGCGATGTTCAGTAACCAGGATTTTTTGCGAATGCTCGTCATACCTGTTTTCACCGGGCGTTTGCCTCAGTTCTCCATGCTTTTGAATGTGTCCAGCGCGCGTTGCCGCGCTGCTTTGTGCTCTACGATTGCCTCAGGATAACCACTGGCTTTCCGGGCCTTTTCATCCGGAAAGTGTCGGGCTTTGGGCGACAGACTGTTCAGTTCTGGCAGGTAGCGGGCAATAAAGTGCCCTTGTTCATCAAACCGTTCAGATTGCGTCACAGGATTGAATATGCGGAAGTAAGGTGCACCGTCTGCGCCTGTTGACGCACTCCACTGCCAGCCACCGTTGTTTGAAGCAAGATCAGCGTCGACCAGATGCTGGCTGAAAAATTTCTCGCCTCTGTGCCAGTCAATCAGCAGGTGCTTAGTCAGGAACATTGCTGTCACCATACGTAGACGGTTGTGCATCCAGCCCTGATCCAGCAGCTGCTTCATCGCTGCATCCACGATAGGGTAGCCCGTCTCACCTTTGCACCAGCGCTCGAAATCTCCAGCGCTGTCTCTCCATGGAATATTCTCGTAATCCGGGCGGAAAGCACGGTGCTTGCATAGTTCAGGATAGGCCACGATCAGGTGACGGTAGAATTCACGCCAGACGAGTTCATTAATCCAATTGTCCAGGCCAGTTTCTCCACCACTGAGTAAACACCCGTTCTGTTGCCAGGCGGTGTAAATACACTGACGTGGCGATAGCACCCCAAGGGCAAGATAAAAAGAAAGGCGACTGGTCGCATCTAATTCTGGAATATCGCGCTGTTCGTGATACTGAAGGCCATCTTTATCCAGAAACTCTTTGAGTTGTTCGTGTGCGGCGTCTTCACTTGGGTCCCAGAGAGCGTCATTGTTGTAGTCCGGCGTCCAGCTTTTCTCCGCCCAGTAATCGCGTATGTCATGCGAAATGGTGCGCATGTCCTGCTGCGACGGAGCGGCCGAAGGTGATTCCATGTAGTCTTTCTTCAGGCGCAGCCAGGCTTTGCGGAAAGGCGAATACACACGATATGGATCATCATTCTGGGTTTTCAGATCACCCGGCGGGACGATGCACTGATCGTGGAATTTATTGACCTGCACATCATTCGCTTTGCACCACTGGCCTAGCTCTATATCCCGATGGCGCTCATTTATCTCGTACTCGAGGTTGTAGTTGAGCTCTGAGATATCAAAACGCTCCATTATCTCCAGCAGTGCTTCGCTGCTGTCCTTGAACGTTTCTTTGTTCAGGATGAGTAAAGGGATTCCAAGTCCATCAAGCGATTCCCGGAGGTTACAGGCAGCCTGTTTCATCAGGTTCGTTCTGCGATCTCCCAGATCGTGCTGCTGCCACTGCTTTTCTGTCGCAAAGTAAATAGCCAGCGTTGCTTCCTCGTCATCTCGGCGGCTGTGCATCAGTGCCGGATTGTCGAGCACACGTAAGTCGGTTCTGAACCACATGAGGCGGGTCATGAGCGGCCTCCGGCGTGTTGGATGAATGTCTGTATCTGCTTACTCATGGGTTGTTGCAGTGCCTGTGCTTCGTCTGTGTCGTCGGGGATGGCGCCCGAAAAGTAAACCGGAATCCGGCATTTCTCTGAAAGGCTTTGCCATAAAGCCTGTTCGTCATGACCCGTCGGGTGAACGTGTGCCCACACCCAGGAGAAATCCAGCATGTCTGACACTATACGTATGTCATCCGGATTCAGATTCACGCCAAAGTACTCAAGTCGGAATCCGGCGGCTCCCAGGGCATAAGATGCGGCAAGAAGATGGAGTTCTGCCTGTTCGTGGTTAGTGCACATAAGCAGCCCCGGGCCTTCCGCATGCTTTTGTTGGAGCTGTATCAGTTGTGCGAGTTTGCGCTGCAGCAAATGGGTATAGGCGTTGAGGATCAGAGTGCCGTTGCTGTCTTGTTGAAGTTCAGTAATAACAGGGACTAGACAGCGTTCGTAATAAACGGCCATCGGATAACTTGCCAGACCGTTACTCCATTCATCATCCAGCGCCCGGGAATTAAGATCACGGGCAGCGGCCAGCTGCCGTTTTTTAATGTCGTCCCACTCATCAGATGGCGACGATGGATGGGCCGGCGGCTCGTTGAGTAATAGCTTTACCTGACGAATTGGGTAACCCTGATCAAGCCAGTACAGGATCGACTTCACCTGAGTGACATGATCGTCGGTGTAATAGCGGTGACCTTTAGCCGTCCGCAAAGGCTGAATGATGCCGTAGCGGCGCTCCCATGCCCTGAGGGTGACTGGGTTGACCCCGGTCAGGCGTGCAAACTCACGTATTGGGTAGCCCACACACTCTGCAATATTCACAGCGTGTTCCTCAAACCCAGTTCATAAGGATGCGGATTCAGATAAACCTGCTGCCGTGCGTAGGCGTTCGCTTCCTGGTGGTGGTTCAGATGATGCTTCAGCAAAGTAAGCGGGACGACGAGAGGAATAATCCCGCGACGGTATTCCAGAATAATCCGCGCCAGCTCTTCTTTATCTGCTGCACTGATGAGATTTTTCAGATACCCCTGCAAGTGCATCAGTGTATTGGTGTGCGTTTTGCGACTGGCGGGCTTGGCGAGAGCCGTCATCAGGAGCGCGAAGTACTCGTCGGCAATCTGATTAATATCACCGGATAAATCACTGAGCAGACGGCCCGCATCCTTATACAGAACGGTGCTGTGCGCCATAATCAGGTACTTATACCGAGAGTGGAAATCGATCAGTCGCGCGGGGGTAACCGTCGTTTGTGTGAACAGCTGCCAATCGCGATAGGTGAACACGCGGACCATAAAGTTCTCACGTAACGCTGCATCGTTTAAGCGCCCAGCTTCCTCGATTGGCAGAAGTGGATTCAAGCGCGCAAACTCGCTGGCAAAAATACCTGACGCTTTACCTTCAGGGTGACCATTTTTCAGGTAGCGCTTTACACCGAACAACCCGCAGCTCGGACTCTTCTGCATAAATATAAAGCCGCAGAGATCTTGATTGAGATCGCTGACCTTCACGGCCTCCGAACGGAGGTCGTCAGTGACATCGATGTCAGGTGAGTCAACGCCCACAGCCCGGACACTCTCGTCTGCAGGCGTGTCACTGACCAGACGAATAGGCTCGCGAGGCGTGCCCATGCCGATCGCCACTTCAGGGCACATCGGGCGGAGGTTGAAGTATTCGCTGAGAACGTCGGTGCAGAAGCGTGATCGCTTGTGGCTACCATTAAAGCGCACAGCTTGACCAGTGAGGCAGGCACTGATGCCTACAGGGATTTTATCGTCGGATGAATAAACCATGTACAACTCCTGGGAGTTATTTGTATAAGTTCATTCTGCGCTGGGTTTCTTGTACAAGTCAATAAAAATTGTACAGGAAATCTATTTTTTGTATAACTTGAACTGCAGAGAGGTCAGCGGCGTGGTGTATTGCAGCGCTATAGCGCTGCAACATATACGCAATTACAGGTAGAGGATCATTCAGAAGAGGCCGGATCTGAGTTGACCTGCCTTATTACGATGTTACGCAGAGCATCTGTCACTTCTGGCTCCAGACCAACGGGAGGGTGCAGCTCAATGGTGACCTTCAGTCCTTGTTCGGTGAGGGTGGTCTGCAGAGCTTCGATCTGGCCGGGCACGTCCTTTCTAAGGTGGCGTCCGGCAGCGAAAAATAACGGCATGATATCAATGTGGCCGAAGCCTTCTTCAGCAAGCTTGATGATCTGTCCTTCCATGGAGGGTTCTGCGAGCTCCATGTAAGAAAGCTCTACCCGTTCACCTTGCAGGCCTTTGCGTATATTCGCCAGAAGGTTAGAGAAAGGCGCGAGCCAGTTAGCGTCGCTACTGCCATGAGCCAGTAACAGAGTGGCGGTTCTAGAGTCCGTCATGATTTGTTTCCCGTGAGAATGTTTGCGGCGGCGCGACCGCTCAGCCAAGCGCCTTCGACAGAAGGTTTGTGACACCAGTCGCCACATAACGTGAGATTATGTCGTTCGTCACGCAGGGCGCCAAGCCCCGGCGCATTGCTGGGTAATGAATATAGCCAGCGATGTAGCCAGATATCCGTAGGAGTTACAGTGCAGCCTGTCGCGATAGCGAAGGCTTCTTCCAGTTCTTTCTGAACTTCCTCGCGTGGAGCATCTTTTTTACGTTCGCTCCATTCATGATTTGCTTGAATAACCCAGGCCTCGCGGGCGTCGCGCCCGGGTTTGCTGTTGTTTCTGGCTATCCATGAAATAGGACCTGACTTCACAAAGGCAGCATCGAAAGCACAAGCCAGTGGTTCGTCGAATCCGTACAGGAGTGTCCAGCAAGGCAGCATATGAATACTGTCTACCTGCTCAATGAGCGGTGATTCTGCTGGCAGGAGTGGCAGGGCCTGTTGTGGTGGCGTGTTGATAATGAGCTCATCGAACAGTCCAAATTCTGAACCATCTTCAGCGACCAGTGACCAGTTGAGTTGGTCGCTATTAAACCGGGACTCGACAATGCGTGTTTGCGTGATGAAATCATCCGCCGATTCTAGCAGCTTCCGGCTGAGACCCGTCATACGGGGCATGCCGACATAGCGGTCAACATCATCCGGCGAGGCCGTTCTTTGCGTACCGTTGATAGACCAGGGAGTAACATCCCAGTGTGCGATCCAGCCGTCGGTTTCCCACGCCTTCAGCTGAGCCTTAAACTCTTTAGTGTGCGCGCGCATGAACTGAGCGCCCATGTCCCAACTGGATGCTCCGGATTTTTTGCTCGAGAGACGGCCGCCTGAACCTCTCGACTTGTCAAAAACAGTCACGGAGCAGTCTTGCTGCTTCAGTGCCTGGAGTGCGGTCAGTCCAGCAACGCCTGCGCCTATAATGGCGATCTTCTTCATAACTCTGATCCTGGGTAGCCCATTTAATCTGTGATCTGAAGGTGTAACCCCGCAGCTCTTAACCCGCAGCTCGTAAGTTGTACAAAGCAATCTGGGTTAAGCACTCGGTTATTGTGGCGGTATTTTATCTGTTGTACAAATTTATTCTATTGTGTATAACTGACGTATAACTATTGAATATTGAGGAAATACCATGACTTATCGTGCTCCACTCCGTGAAATGCAGTTTGTACTCTACGAGGTACTGAACGGCGACACTGTCTTGCCTGAACTTCCGGGATGCGAGGATGCAACGCGAGAAATTATGGATGCGATGCTGACTGAGGGGGCCAAACTGGCTGAGAACGTGTTAGCTCCGCTGAATACGTCTGGTGATCGCGAGGGCTGCCACTACGATACCGAAACCAAAGCGGTCAAAACCCCAGAGGGCTTCCCCGATGCTTATCGCCAGTTCGCTGAAGCTGGTTGGACAGCGCTTGCCGGCCCGGTAGAGTACGGCGGCCAGGGCCTACCACACACACTGAATACTCTGGCTGAAGAGATGGTGTGCTCTGCCAACCTATCTTTGGGCATGTATCCGGGCCTGACTCACGGCGCCGTTAATGCCCTGACATCTTATGGTTCAGACGAGCTTAAAGAAAAGTACCTGCCGAAGCTGATCAGCGGCGAATGGTCGGGCACCATGTGTCTGACTGAGCCTCAGTGCGGTACTGACCTTGGTCTGATTCGTACCAAAGCTGAACCGCAAGCGGATGGTTCTTATTCCATCACAGGCAACAAAATCTGGATCACCGGCGGCGAGCACGACCTCGTGGATAACATAGTGCATCTGGTGCTGGCGAAATTGCCCGATGCTCCGGGTGGGTCTAAAGGTATTTCTTTGTTCCTGGTGCCTAAATTCCTGGATGACGGTTCACGTAACCCGGCGTTCTGCGGTGGTCTTGAGCATAAGATGGGTATCAAAGCATCGGCTACCTGTGTGATGAACTTTGAAGATGCTAAAGGTTGGCTGATCGGCGAGCCACACAAAGGCCTGCAGGCGATGTTCGTGATGATGAACAGTGCGCGCCTGATGGTTGGTCTGCAGGGACTTGGCATTGCTGAAGCGGCTTATCAGGTGTCTCGTGATTTCGCCAAAGAGCGTCTGCAATCGCGCTCGTTAGCTGGCCCACAGGCGCCCGAGAAAGCGGCTGACCCGATTATCGTTCATCCGGATGTGCGTCGCATGTTGCTGCGTCAGAAAGCAACCATCGAGGGTGGCCGTGCACTGGCCTATTTCACGTCGATGCAGCTCGATATTGCACACAAAGCAGCGACTGAGGAAGAGCGCCAGCAGGCCGATGATATGGTGCAGCTGCTCACACCTATCGTTAAGGCATTCCTGACTGACGAGGGCTTCTTCTGCGCAAACGACGGTCTTCAGCTCATGGGTGGCTCTGGTTTTACTCAGGATTGGCCGGTAGAGCAGTTCGTGCGTGATTCGCGCATTACCCGTATCTACGAGGGCACCAATGGTATTCAGGCACTCGACCTTGTAGGCCGTAAGCTGGGTCATGCCGGTGGCCGTGCAGTGAAGAGCTTCTTCGCTATGCTGGATAGCTACATTAAGACAGAAGGGGGTGTACCTTTCGGTGAAGAGCTGAAAGCAGCAACGGGTCGCCTGCAGAAAGCAACAATGTGGCTGATGCAGAACGGTATGGGTGACCGCGAGCAGGCAGGCTCTGCTGCAACGCCATACCTGCGCCTGTTTGCACTCACGGCGATTGCTTATTTCTGGAGCCGTATGGTGGCAACCGCAGAGCAGGCACTGGCAGACGGGTCGACCGAGACCGATTTCTATGGCGCTAAGAAAGAGACTGCTGCTTTCTACATGCATAAGCTACTACCGCAGACTTTGTCATTGCTGGCTGAAATCGAAACGGGTAAAGACAGTCTGATGGGCATGACCGCTGATCAATTCTGATTGGCGGAAACGGTAAACCAGGTGGCCACTGCGGCCAGGAGGATACAGCCATGAGCAAACACATCCTGATCACAGGCGGCACCGGGTTTATTGGTTCAAAGCTGGTACCCCACTGGCTATCGTACGGACACAGAATTACCGTTCTGACCCGTAACCCGGCCAGAGGTGCAAGACTGCTCGGCAATGAAGTTAATTTTGTTAAAGACTTCTCTGAGGTGACTGACAAAATCGACTGGGTTGTTAATCTTGCCGGGGAGGGCATTGCCGATAAGCGCTGGAGTGATTCACGCAAAGCTGAGCTGAGGGCCAGCCGTGTGACCTTAACCGAAAGCCTCGTGCGCTGGGCGAAGTCTTCCGGGCAACATTTCGAGTTGGTGTTGTCCGGTTCTGCGGTTGGTTACTACGGCAGCGTTCCGGGCTCCACACCGTCGTTTAACGAGTCATCTGCGCCTGGTACCGGGTTCTCAGCCAATCTCTGCATCGACTGGGAGCAGGCCGTCGAGCCTTTGCAGGAAATTGCTGAACGGATCGTTTGGTTACGCACAGGCATCGTGCTCGGTCAGCACGGCGGCATGCTGAAAAGGATGTGGTTGCCCTTCAGTCTGGGGTTGGGCGGTGTTATCGGGTCCGGTGATCAGGTGATCTCCTGGATTCACAGGGATGACTACATCCGTGCACTGGATTTCATCACTAAGCATTCTTTGAGTGGTGCAGTGAATATGACGGCTCCATATCCCGCGACCAATCGCGAATTCACTCGCACGCTCGGCAACGCCTTGCATCGCCCGACGCTATTTCCCATGCCAGCCTTTGCAGCGGGCATGGTGTTCGGTGAAATGTCTGAGTTGTTGTTGCAGGGGCAAAAAGTCTTACCAACGGCACTGTTAACCAGTGGATTTACCTTTCAGTACCCCAATTTAAGTCAGGCATTAGAGGTCATCGCGGCGGAGTGGTAATCTCAGCCGCGTAACAGGGTGTGAATCAGAACGGATATTTGACACCTGTCATTGGTAGCATTCCTACCTTTACTTTCCCATTTGTTCTCTTCATTCATGTTGAAAACACGGAAAAATGACACCCGGAAGTTTCGTGTAGTTTTCTGTTATCCGCGATGGAAAAGGCGCTCAGCGCCAGCTAAACCTAAGACTGTACACAGACAGAACTGCTACAGGTAATAAGCATCATGAGCATCAGCCGTCAGACACTCGATCAGTACCTTTTTGAATTCGATCAGAGTTATCAGGTGAGTTACGTAAACTTTTCACGTGCATCGGATCTTGCAGATGCTCAGCTGATTCTCACATTAGAACGAGGTTGTGAACGTAAGACGTTTGCATTCTCTCAGCCCCACTTTAACGACGTCGACAAGAACCTCGTCGCGAGCAAGGGGCTGTATATTGCAGCGATTAAAAGCTCACCTCTGGCGCCTAATCGGGTCGAGGTGGGGGATATCGACGGTGGGTTCGCTTACTTCACCGCGAAGAACGTAAAGAACATCACCCCAATGGCATGATGCCGGGGTTAAGTTGGCCATGCCGCAGCACCAGAAAGCAGCCCTCCGGCCACTGCTGTCCCACAGTTTTGGGACAGCAAATGAAAAAGCCTGACTCCGAGTGTTATTCTGTTGTTACCACACACCAGAAAAACCAAGGAATCA
>MDSX01104320.1_pt1 | contig 61677 bp, 4 predicted proteins | sample 811141 | NCBI WGS metagenome assembly MDSX01 (sample SAMN05326642, study PRJNA326480) | marine metagenome | isolation source: seawater | place: Atlantic Ocean: South East | collected 2010 | reverse complement strand
GGAAGATGTATAAATAAACCAAAAATAGTTAAAAAGAAGGAATGTCCTGTTGATAAAATATTAAATCCTAAAACAGGAAGATGTATAAATAAACCAAAATGTAAATTATGTAATAAAAGCATATATAATACTAAATATGCAAATAGATGTTATAATTGTAATATAAACAAAAAAAATGATAATAAAAAAATTAAATATAATATCAATATGAATATAAATATTATAAATAATTTAAAAATATTAGAAGAATATGAAAAAATATTAGGTAATAATTTTAAAGCTAATGCATATGGAAAAGTTATAACTAATATTGAATTATTTTCAGAAGAAATTAAAACAAATGAAGATTTAAAAAAAATAAATGGAGTTGGTGAAAAAATAAGAGAAAAAATAATTGAATATTTAGATAGTGGTGAAATAAAAAAAATAAAAGATATAAATGAAGATGAAAAATTTAAATTAAATAAAAAGTTAAGTAATATATATGGTGTAGGTCCCAAAAAAATAAAAGATTTAATGACTAAAATAACAAAATACGAAGAATTATTTGATGAAAAAAATAGCAAATTATTAAACGCTAAACAAAAGATTGGTTTAAAATATAGTGAAGATTTGGAAAAAAGAATACCATATAAAGAAGGCGAAAAACATTATAAATTAATAAATAATTCAATTAAATCAATAAATAAAAATATAGAATTTGAGATGGTAGGAAGTTATAGACGTAAAAATAAGGATATGGGAGATATAGATATATTGATAAAAGATATAGATGGTTTTAAGTTAAATTTATTAATAGATAAATTAAAAGAAAAAGGATATATAATAGAATCATTGGCAAATGGAAAAAATAAGTTTATGGGAATATGTAAATTATCGGGAATAGAAAATGCAAGAAGAATAGATATATTAGTAGCAAATAATACATATTATTATTTTGCGTTATTATATTTTACAGGTTCTTATCAATTCAATATATTAATGCGCAGAAAAGCATTAGAAATGGGATACTCATTATCAGAATATGGATTAAAAGATATTAAAAGCGATAAATTAATAGAATTAGATATAAAATCAGAAGAAGAAATAATTAAAATATTAGATATGGAATATGTTATACCAAGTAATAGATAATAATATTATTAATTAAATATTATAAGTAATTTTGTGTAAATTTTTTTTTGATATAATCTATATTATTAATAGGTTAAAATAATAACTTTAGAGATGCCTCAATTAACAACGAAAATAATAGAGAAAATTGATCTAAATCTAAAAGATTTAGCAGATGTTTTTAATAAATACGAACACCTTTTTGATAAAGAACAACCAACTGGTTTAAAATGGGAAAATATAGGAAACGGAAATGCACCAGAAGATGGTATAGAATTAGATTCTGAAGAATTAAAAAACTTATTAAAAAAAAAAAACAAATATTACACAAGAGGAATTTGACACTTGTAATATAATAAATTTAAAAGCAGAACATTATATTAAAATAGATAATGATTATTATATACCAATTTCAGAAGAATCAAATTATTTAAAATGGGAAAATATAGGAAATGTTTTACCATCTTCAGGTACATTAGAAAAAATTCCAGAATTAGAATTGGCATTAGAAAATAAAACAATTTTTACAGAAGAAGAAATATTTAATTTCGGAATTAGAAATAAAAGTTTGATAGAAAATTTTTATGTAAAATCGCAAAATAGTTATTTTAAACCAGTGAAAAGAGTAAGTTTGCAGAATTATCTTAAAGGTGGGAATAATATAGCGAATATACCATCAAATTATAAAATTAAATCTGAAAAAAATAATTTAAATATTGAAAATTATGTAGATGCTACAAAAAATTTAGAAATATTACTGAAATTCGATGATAATAATGAAATTACATCTATTGTTAATGGACATAATGAATTTATTGAAAATATATATTCAACAGAATATAATTTTATGAATATAGATGAATCATCCCAAGATATTAATACTAAAAGAGGTGATATTATAGCATACAGAATAAAAAATGGTGCAACATATGGTTATAAAAGTAGTGAAAATAGTTTGGAAAAGAATTGGTGGTATTGGATAGATGGGATATTATATAAAGGTTCTAAATATCAAAATATAAAAGAATATATAATACCTAATAAAAATTATAAAATATTATTAAATGAAATAATAGAAAATACGGATGAAAATATCGGCATTTTTAAAGAATATAATATATCATTTGATAATGAAATAATAATTATAGATAATTCAAATAAAGAAGGTGGAGCGCAAACAAAAAATATATATTCAATAAAACGTCATTATTATAATGACAATGGTAAATCTTTATCATCTGGATATGTAAGACAAATACTAACAAGTAATATTCATAATCGTTATATAAAATTACATGATGGAATTATAAATAATATATTAAATAAATATGATTTAGTATCAGGTTTAAAATGGAAAAAAATAGAAGATGAAAAACTATCACTGAATATTATGGAAGTAATTACAGATCCTAACAATAAGCTTTCAATTAAACTAACAGAAAAATATAATAAATTACTACAAGATGAGAAAGATATACTAACTTTAACAGAGAAAGAATTTAAAGATATTGAAATATCAAATCTTAAACATAATAATTATATAATAATTGATACTCATTATTATGCTCCAGATAGTATAAAAGATTATGATATTGGTGAAGATTTGAAAATAACAATCGGTACTCCAGATGAAAATATAAATATTTATAGTTTAACATCAGAAAAAGCAGCATTAGAAATAGATATAGCATCATATGAATGGATTAAAAATTTAACAATTACGATAAATGGTAATATATATGGGTGTGGTGGTGATGGTGGTATAGGTAAAAGAGTAAGACTATATGAAGAATCATTAGATGAATATAATAAAAAATTAGAACAAAATGGTAAAGATGGTGGTTCAGCAATAAGTATTAATAAAACAAATGAACAAAAAGTAACTATAATAAATAATGGAAAATTATGGAGTGGTGGGGGGGGAGGAGGAGCAAATGCAACATATAATGAAAATTATGATAATGATTTAGAACAAGTAGGACTTGTTGGTGCAAGTGGTGGATATGCAGAAGGATATTCGATAGACGGATTTTATAATAAAGAAAATATGGATAATAGTAATGGAGGGGAAGGTGGAAATTTTGGAGAAAAAGGGAAAAAAGGAAAGAAAATACTTAATTCAGTTAAAAAAATAAATAATTCTGAAAATGAAAATATAATAGATTATCTAATATGGATAAATATAGGTTTGATAGAACCTTTAAATGATGTAAATTCAATTCCTGGTTTAAAATGGAAAAATATTGGCAGTGAAAAATCACCAGGTAGTGTAATGATAAATAATAGTAAATTATCAGAAGATATTAAAAATCGCCCGAATCAAATATATAGATTTACAGAAAATGAATTATCTAATAATTATGATGTAGAAATAACTAATAAAAGTTGCATTAAAGTTGATAGCTCTTATTTTATACCAACATCATCTATTGAAATAGAATCTGCTGATTTTAATGATTACGATAATTCAGAACCAGATTCTCCTAATAATTTTGAAACTAAAATAAAAGAAGTATTTCCAAATGCAAATGAATTCGATTTACTAATTTTAGATGAGACAGATTTTAGCGAATTAGGTTTAAATATAGATTATTTAACTATAAATAGTTATATATCAGTTGATTATAGTGGAGAAAAATATTATTTTAGACCAAGTAGTGGTAATATTAAAATATATAAAAATGAAGTATTAACTACAAATAAAGATGAATATATTATTGTTTTTTTAAATGATAATTCCGAACAAGTATCAGAATATAATATTAAATTTTTAAATAGAATTGATTTAGAATATTTAATAGTAGGTGGAGGTGGAGCAGGTGGATTCGGTGGCGGAGGTGGTGGTGGTGGAGGGGTTAGATATGGTAAATTAAAAACATCTGGAGATTTTCAAATAAAAGTTGGTGGTGGGGGGAGATCAGTATATGGAGATATAGCTGATAATTTATATGAAGATGGTTCAAAAAATTATGAATATTATAATTTATTAAAGAATCCATATAAAATAATAATAGAGGACGGCAATGAATCTTCAATAAAACATTTATCATTATCAAAAGAAAGAATATATCCGCCAGAATTTATATATAATAAAAAGGGAGAATATTTTCATTATAATGATACTAATAATATTAGTGGTAGTAAAATAAAAGAATTAAATATATATGATTATAAAAAAGTATTATATGGTGTAGGTAAATACGTTGTTAATTTTTCAAGTTTTGATAAATTGTCAGTAACAAACCCTTCTGCTATATTTAATTATATGCCAACACTTTCTAATAATGACAAAGAATGGATAAATAATGTATATGACAAAAATGGGAATTATATAGGAATAACAAGGGAAAATAATGTATCATATCATTATGCTGATTTATTAGGTGATAATAGTTATCCTGGAGAATGGATAACAATAAATTTCCCCACAGCTATAAAATTAACAAAATTTAAATTAATTAGTGCGGGATTTAATGATAATTCAATTAATATTACATCACAAGAACAAAATTTTCATGATAAATATAAAAAGTTTTTTCCAAAATTATGTAGAATTTATGGTTCTAATAATGGTGTAGAATGGAATAAATTAATAGATTTAGATATAAAAGAATTTAATGAAAAATATAAATTTAGAGGTGAGAAAGATCATGATAAAATATATCATGAAAATTATAATATTGTATATAATAATAATATTAATACTAACGAATTTTACAATCAATATGCTTTAATAGTTAATAAACTTCAAGAAAGTAGCGAAGAAAGTTCTAAAACTCTGAAATTATTTACTTGGGAATTATATGGTCAAGAATATTTAGAAATTATTGCAAATGGTGGTGGAAGCGGTGGTAGTTGGTTATATCCATCATTGACAAATGAAAATATATATAAAGGTAATTATGGTGGTTGTGGGGGTGGATATGCAAATAAAATATTAGTCAGAGATAATTTAATAGAACACAACATAACATATGATGATGTAATATCAGCATCAAAATCATTTTATCAATTTAATCATGCTAAAAATTATATGGGTGTAGTTAAAGAAGAATATAAGTCAGATGGTGAAAATTTAGATTATGATGATAAATATAATATAGTTATTTTCAATTATTGTGGTTTATATGATAAAAATAATACAGGACAAGCAGAATATATTTTTAAATTTCCATCAAAAGTATCTGATTGTCAAGTAATATTAATAGGTGGAGGTGGTGGGGGGGGTATAGGCGGGGACGCTTCTTTAAATAAAGGTTTTAATAATGGTGGTAGTAGTGGTCAAAATGCTTCAATATATTATAGAGAAACTGAATCTAATAATAAATATAATATTAATGCAAATATTATATCTGATATGAAAGGTTGGAATTTAGTTAGATATTTATCATTTGATAGTAAAAATTCTATAAATAATTTTAAAGATAATTTAGCAGGTACTACAATATTAAATACAAATGCAAATAATATGAGTTGGTCATTAAATTATAGCGAATATAATTATGACCAGTATTTATTTGCAAGTGAAGATTTTAGCGAATGGTTAGTTTGTAATAGAAATGAAATAAATGAGATAATTGGATTAAAATGGAAAGAAATTTCAGATAAACCAGAACTTAGTGATCACAAGTTAGCTACTATAGATAAAAATAATAAAATAACATTGGATAATAATAATTATACAAAAGAGATTATAGAAAATTTTTATGAGAAAATTAAAAATTCAAAAAATAATGAAATTACAGAATTTACATATTCAGAATTTATAAATATAGGTTTTAATAATTTAAATAAAGATAATTGGATTCAAAAGAAAACACAAGATGATGATACAAATGCAAAATATTATAAAATATATTTATCAAATAAAAATATAAATAATAAAATTGATGTAAAAATAAATAAATCATCAATATGTCACGAACCATATAATGTAGAATGGTATAAAAAAAATGAAGATAATAATTCGGAAGATGAAATACATGGATTAAGAATAAAAGGTATATCCGGTAAAGTAGACCAATCGCGATATATTAATGAATTTGAATTTAAAGGATTAGAAGGATGGGAAACGGGTGATAGAAATTCTGGTGAATTTGAAATAAATGTTGATATAATACCAACTCTTCCAGATGCAAGAAAAATTACAAATAATTTCGTAACATATCCAGACCCGCGTAGTAGCCTTACAAGTGAAGCTAATGCCAATTTAAATAATTTAGTTAATGGAATAAAATTAGTTAATGAAATAAAATATTCAGGAGATGGGCCTGTAGATGGGCCTGTATATTTTATAAATACATATAATTATAATAGTGGTGTTTTAAATGGAACCCAATATATTACATTTGATTTTACAGGGAGTGGAACTAAATCTAAATTAAAAGATTTTAAATCAATGAAGATATTTTTTACAGAACATGCTTATGATAATAATGAAGATTTTGGAACTTGGGATTTAGAATATAAAGACTCGGATGATAATTGGAAAAAAATTCAAAGATTTACCATAAGTGCTGATAAATTAATTTATTATAAGAATGATAAGAATTATATAAATTCAGTAAAATATGATATATTAGAAAATCAATATGAAAGACCTGACAAAGCTGATATTGATGATTATATTAAAAATGAGTTTACATGGCATAGTTTGGGGACAGGTAGGCTCGAAGATAGCTCTGATATATCAAGTCTTGTAAATTCTTATGAATTAAAAATTGTATTAGAAGACGGTTATAATTTATTTATAAGTAATAAAAATTGGTATGATAAGAATGATGTGTTATATTTAGAAGGATTAGATATTAATGATGAAAAAGTAATGAATAATAATGAATTATCAGACAATATTAAAAATAAAAAAGGAGTATATATATTTATAAGAAATTCATATAATATATATGATGTAGAAAATGTATATTATTCTACAAATATTGATATTGATAATACAACAAATGAGGGAATGATTATTGGAAAAAAGGGTAGCGAAAATGAAGGCGGAATTAGTGGTGGTTTAAATCCTATTAGTAATTTAAAAGGTAATATATATAATCATAATAATTATTTTGGAAGTGGTGGTAGCGGCAGTGATATTCAAAATATTAATAGTGGAGGAGGTGGTGGTGGTGGATATTATGGTGGAGGCGCAGGTTATTTAATAAACGAATCTTCAAAATTTATATATGGAGGAGGAGGTGGTGGTAGTAGCAAAATATTAAATCAATATATGCAAGTAAAACAATATCCGGATTATAATATTAAAAATTTAATAACATATAATCATCCAAGAAGAGCAATTATAGATTATATTGAAACAAATAATAAAGGTGGTATAATTAATATTGTTATAAAAGATAGTGGATGTGGTTATTATATTAATAATTTACAAGAAATTAAATATTATAAAAAACGTACAATAAATGTTACTAATAATGGTACAGGATATCCACAAAATACTATTATAGAAATTAATGGAGGTGAGGGTAATGGTGCTATTGCAAAAGCAGAAATAATAGATGGTGCTATAATAAATATAATAGTGACAGAAAATGGAAGTGGTTATATTACTAATCCAACAATAGCAATAATAGGAGGTGATAGTGCAGCTTCAGCTTCTGCTTCAGCTAATTTTATAGAATCATCATCTGGTACAGGTGCAATAATAAAATATAATGTAAATACACTCGGTGAGATAATAGATTTTAAAATAATTGAACCGGGTATGAATTATAGTAATACAGATATATTAGAAATATCAAATCCAGACACAGACATATCACATGGAATATCAATAAATATGTATAATTATACATATTGGAGATATAATGTAGATGGTAATATTTCTGATATATCCAAAAATGATTATATTGTAAAATGTTCAAGTTGTAAAATTACAAACGATAATATAGATTATGATAATCATCCATTATATTTATTTAATAATTTACAAAGAATTGGCAATTATAGTAGTTTTGAAGAATCTACATATGCTGCGGCTGAACCAAGACTGCCCCACAATTACACAGGTACATATAGTGGATTTTGGTGGTTAGCAAATAATATGGTTAGAAATGCTCAATATAAATCAGATAAACTATATTATGATTCAACATGGTTGAATGCATATTATAAAGGCAATGATATATTAGATATATATTATAATAAAAAATTTGGTACAATATGGAAAGAATTAGTAGTAGGTTTGGAGTGGGAAGTATTTACAATTATTTCTGGTAATAATATAGAATTATTTAATTGGGAATTAAAAAATAAACTTAATAGTAATATAAAAATATTTACAGAGTTAGAATTAAAATATTTTGGAATAACTGATTTATCAATTAATCATTATATTAATTGTGGAACTTCATCTGTACCTATATATTATAAACCTGTTATTAATAATCTATATAATGATGATGATAATCTTAAGATGTTTTTATCTCAAGGTAAATTAAATTTAACAGATAGAGACTTATTAGATATAAATATATCCAAAATAAATCATTATAATAATAATTTAGAATGTAATTCTAAATATTATAAAGCATTATCATATTTAGATACTAATTATAAAGGCGAATGGATAACAATTGAATATTCTAAACCAATTAAATTATCCAGTTATATATTTGTAACTGACAATTGGTGGAATATAAACGAATCAGAATTAAATAATCAAAAATATTCAATGCCTTGCAAATATAGAATATATGGTTCAAATGATGGTATATATTGGGATGTAGTTGATGATAAAGATATGAATGAACATTCTATACCAAATGGATTAATATGGGAAAATATTGGAAATACAATTCCTAATATGGGAATACAATTACAAAATAGTATTTTGGAAAATAAATTAGGTACATTATCACAACAAGGAGATATTAAAATTTTTACAATTAAAGAGTTGAGTGAATGTGGAATAAATGACAATGAATTATTTTTAAATAGTTATGTTGTGAAAAACGGAAAATATTTTAAACAAAAATTATACGATAATATTATAAATATTGAAGATATAAACATATATCCCAAATATTATTATTATAATTATTCATATGATAATAATAATTATATCAATAATTCATTAAAAATTACATCAAATTTATTCACAACTAATAATAATAAATATTATACACATTATGGTCTCGTTGTTAATCAATTAAGATTAGATGGATTATTAAATTTAGATAATCAAGAGCATTATCAAAATGATGTTTATTTATGGTCGGACTCGCAATCGCACCGGAAAAACGTAGATTGGAGTGGTGATTATAATGAAATTAATACACGTAGTTCAACATTAAAATTTGGCCAATGGATAATAAACGCAGAAGAAACATCAGAAATAATATATAACCCAACTATAATTATAAATAATAAAGCAAATGGATTTTTAGATTATTATAATAATTATGCAATTGTAATAAATAAAATAGCAACACACATATATAATAATGAAACAGAACCAATTATAGGACTACAATGGATAAATATAGGTTCGTCTGAACCTGAAAATAGTATTTTAATTTCTACAGATAATGGATTTGCAGAAGCTTCTATTACTACATTGCGAGCTAAATTAAATACATTACATTATGCATTTAAAAATACCACTGGTGGTATTGGTGAATTAACACAAGTACAATGGAATGAAATAAATATAACAAATTTAAAAAATAATAATTATATTAGAAATCCACTAAGTAATGGTGATTATTTTAAACCATTAGTTGAAATATATAATAAAGATCAAGATTGTAAATTAACTCAATGGATATTATGGGGACAAAATGAAGATGAAAAAGTTATTTTAAAATATCCTAATAAATATCCTACAAGTGCTGATATAATATCTAATAATATTGAATTATCACCCGAATGGGAACAATCATATTATAATGATATTGAAATAAATGACAATGGCATTACTAATAATAATTTAAATTTTGAATTTAAACAGTATTCCACCAACCTTTATAGCTGGCAATTAGCATTTGACAATGCTATATCAGATGGTGGAAGAATGCCAACTAAAACTGAATTGCTAAATTATCTTGGATCAAAAGAAACTCCATATGAACAAGAATTTAGTGGTGATACTTGGTTAGCAGTTACAGCGGAAGAATATACTAATGGACGAGATTGGATACAAATTGGGAGCAGCCACCAAGTGGGACAATCGCACACAGAAGCAAATAGTGGCTATCCAAGCTGGGGTAATACTGATACTAATAATACGTATAAAAGAAAATATTGTGTAGTAAAAGAATTAGTAAATAATATTAAAGCGTCTGGTTTAAAATGGGAAAGAACTAAACCAGGTAATAGTATAAATTTAATAACTGATGTAAATTTAAGTAATATATTACAAAATAAAACAGAATTAACAGATGATGAATGGAATATATTAAGTGTTAATAATAACGAATTAAACAATTTACATATAGATAACTATATTTTATTAGGAAATAATTATTTTAAACCATCTAATTTATATTATAAAAGAAAAAATGATAAAAATGTATTTTTAAATAATGACAATTCTATAAATACATTTAGAAATAAATATCAGTATATTAAAGAAAGTTATAACGATTATGATTTGAATGATAATTCTAAAATAGAAAGATTGAAAATAAATAGTAATATAAAAAGAATAAATGGATATTATAATGGAAATTCTTCAATAGATGGTAAATATATGGGTGCATGGATTAAAATTAAATTAAATGAAGCAATTAAATTATCAAAATATGATTTGAAAATAGTAGATAATGATACTAAATTTACAAAATTTAACGCACCTGTAGATTTTAAAATATATGGTTCAAATGATAATATAATATGGAAAGAATTAATTAAAAAGGAAATAACTGATTTTGATGAGGAATATATATATGATAAAAAAACCTTATCAACAAGAACATTTACACATAATATAAATCAACTATATGACCCTAATTATTATAGTACAGATGATAGAATAATTAGTTATGGGAAAGGAGGAATACAAAATGATGGAGATGATGGTGGAATTTATTTACAATGGAAAGAATCTATATTATATGCTAATATAAATACGTTAATACAATGGAATGAAAATAAATATACAATATATAATGTAAACAATGAATTTGAAATTACAAAAAGTACAATAACTGAAGATGATATTAAAGATGAATTTGTTAAAACGATACTATATCCAATAGATTATGGTGTTTTACCTTTTTATAATTTAAATGAAGACTATTATACTATTTTAAATATAAATAACACCAAACAATTACGATATAATATAACGACAAGTGTAGCACCAGTACAAATAAATAATAGTAGCTATTATAATTATATATTTACATATAATGAATCTATAGTTGAATACAATTTTAATATTAAACAAGAAATATTATGTGATATTTTAATAGTTGGTGGTGGTGGCGGTGGTGGTTCAGATAATTCTGGTGGTGGAGGCGCTGGTGGTTTAGTATTTTTAAAAAATATAACAATTAATGGTAATATAGTTATTAAAGTTGGTAAAGGTGGAAATGGTGCAAATGCTAACCAAAATAATAAAGGTTCGAATGGTATATTTAGTAGTATTGAATATACTGAAATATTTGTAGCAGATGGTGGTGGTGGTGGTGGTACCGGACAATCAAGTAGTAGTAACCATAGTGGTAATAATGGTGGTTCTGGTGGGGGTTCAGCTTATGAAGGTCATAATGGTTCACCTGGTACATCAACACAAAATAAATATTTATTAGATGATGTACAAAGAGGATTTGGACATGCGGGGGGTGATGGTAAAAATAGTACATCAGGTCAAGGCGCAGGAGGCGGCGGAGGAGGCGCTGACGGGGTTGGGGTAGATGGTAATGTAGCAGGTGACAAATTTGGAGGAAGAGGTGGTGATGGTATGGATTTATCATTGACATTTGGTAATTTGGTAGGAGATAATGGTTGGTTTGCTGGTGGTGGGGGTGGCGGAAATGATAATGAAATAAATTCTACATTTTTATCAGATGGATCAGGGTATAACAATAGAGGAGGAAAGGGAGGAGGAGGAGGTGGTGGTTATAATAGTAGCAATAAATCTAATGTAGGGTTAGCAAATACTGGAGGAGGTGGCGGGGGGGCAACATTTTATACGAGTAATTATATTGGTGGCGCAGGAGGTTCGGGTATAGTAATAATAAAATGTATGTCAGATGATGGAACAAATGAAGGTACATATTATAATATATTAAGAGATGTACATCATCCAAGACATGCATTTAACTATAATGATTATTATAATGATAATGAAGAAGAGGAAATAGAAGAACCAACATATCCATTATTTAGTATAGAATATAATAACTATTATAAAAATAGTGATAATACAGATATAAATATAAATAATAATATAAAAAAATTATTAAAAGAACAACGTATTAAAGACGATGATGAGATTAAAAGAAGAAAGGTAAAATTATATTTAAAACCACCAAATGACGATACACATTTTTTTATTAATAGAGGAAATAATTATACAAATTTTATAATATTACCACACGATACTACATCTTTAATAATTTGGTATAAATTTGATGTAATAAGTGGAACTGATGATGATGGATTATATGACCATAATAATATGGAGTTATATAATTCCGAATTAAATATAAAACATCATTTAATAAATAATGGTGAACATGGAAATAATGTTACATTTACATATTCTACATTATTCAATTATAATTCTAATCATAGAATGGCAGAATTTAATGGATATTCGTATTTAAAAATCCCAAATACATTTAATCCATATGATGTATGGAATAATGGCGGGTTAAGTGTATCATTTTGGTTTAATATAAATACATCATCGTCACCTGGTGCTACAATTTTTGAGATGGGCTTGGATTTAAATAATAGAATGTCAATAAAAAGAGTAGAGAAAAATCATACATTTTCAAATAATTTATATATAGAAATATATACAAATGGCAATTTAGATATTTCATATTATATAGGAAAAACAGAATATATCGATAATAATTGGCATTATTTTACTTGGGCTATTGATAAAGTTACGAAACTTCATAATATATATATAGATAGTATTTTACATACTACATTTGAATTTTCTTTGAGTAAATTTTATGATATAACAAATATTAATAAGAAATGGGAATATCTATTTATAGGTAATAGTTGTAGCGAAGAACCAAATATATTAATAAATGCATGGACACAATTCCAAAATATACCAAATATAACATTTAATAATAAATTTATTGGAAAAATAGATGATTTCAGAATATATAATATGCAATTACAAGGATATGATGTGAAATTATTATTTGATGATTATTATGGAAAATCACAAATAACATTATATAAATCATTGATTATAGATTATGGTAATTTAAGATTATGGTATAAATTTGAAGATAGTTATGAAAATATAAATAGTGGTTATATAACGAATATTAGCTCATATTTTGATAATAGTAATCTTCAACTTACATTTGATAATGATATTGTTTTAACACCAAAAACAGCAATTGGAGATACTGCTATAATTTTTAAAAAATCAACAGATGCAAATGAAGTAAACATTAGATTATTGCAAAATATACAATTATATAATATATGGAATAATAGTAAAACTAAATATGGTGGTTTAACAATAGCATTTTGGTATAAAATTGATATTAATTCAAATGATAGTACAATATTATCATTTATGAATAGTGCAAATGAAAGAATGAGTATTAAAACACATATAAAAGATGATGATAATATTATATTAAAATTTAAATTAGGTTTTGAAAAATATATAGAAAAAGAAAAAGATAACAAATGGCATTATTTAGTATGGTGCATAGATATAATAGGAAAATGGCATATATATATTGATAAGGAAAGTCAAGATATATCCCAACAAATAAATCATAAAAAATGGGTAAATATTGATAAAGAATGGTTAAATGTAAATGATACAGAATTAACAGAAACTTTATATCCACCAAGTGATATTAGAGGATATAAATTTGGCAGAGAATGGGAAAAAATAAACACAATACCAGCTGATTTTTCAGAATTAAATAACATTACTTTTAAAAATATAATAAATACATTATGGGATGATAAAGCAGAAATTATATTAAGTGATCAAGAATTTTTATCATTTTTAGACGAAAATTCGTATACCATTAATGATAATATTAAAAATAAATATGTAAATACAACTGATAGTAGTGGTTATTTTATACCTAAAATTATATCAGGTATTGATGCAGAAAATTATACCACAGAATATTCAAGTTATGACACATCAGAATTTAATCCTGATAATATTTTCAATTATAGTGAATATGGAAGATGGGGTTTATCGAATTATGGTACAACAGATGGTAATTATTTAGATCCACCAACAAATCCACCAAGTAATAGTATTTATATGGATGGTGCATATAAAGGAGATTGGATTACAATAAAATTACCTTTTAAAATATTACTAACAAAAATTGTATTAATTAAAAAAGAAACAAAAAATGCACCACGTGACTATAAAATATATGGTAATAATCTCGATGAAACTTGGACAGAATTATGTAGTGATACAGATATTTCTTATGATTCTACAAACTCATATATTAAGAATGATATAACTATAACAACAGAATATATAAAATATGCTTTTGTTGTTAATAAAATAAATAGTGATAATGATGGTTATATGGAATTACAAGATTTAGAATTATATGGAATTGAAAATTATTCATTAATTCAAGAATTAAATACTAAACACGTAGACAATAATCCAGTAAATAATAGAGATATTATTAATTTGCATTCAGATACAATAGTGGATAATCCTAATGAATTAGTCAATAAATATATTAAAATTTCAGATTATTATTATAAAGCAATACGTGGTAATAATTCAGGAACTAATGATATACATGATAATTCAACTAATTTAAATGATATAAATGTAATGTATATTGGAAAAGAAGAAAATAATGATAATTCACATTTTGTTGGTAGTATATGCGATTTTAGATTATATGATTTAAGATTGAATGATGATGATGTACAATTATTATCAGAACCATTAACTAATTCAAGAATATCAGAAGATTATGCTACAAATATTATTAGAGCAACTATTGGAAAAGAATTAAATGAAAATGATGATGATTATAATGAACCAAATGATGTAGGAATTTGGGTTAAATTTAAAAATAAGGAAAATATAAATAATATACAATTTAGAACAGGTAATAATCCTAATTTATCTCCAAAAAAAATTAGTATATTTGGTTCTAATAGTTTAAATGAAAATATAGAAAATAAAAATTGGATATTTATAAATAATATAGAATGGCAGCAACAACCAAATGAGAATTATAAATTTTATGATGAAAAAGAGTTAAATAACAATAAATTTTACTATTATTATAAAATTTTAGTAAATAAAATATGGACAAATAGTAAATATTTTGAATTTACTAAAGTTAAATTATTTAATAATTTAAAAAAAATTAATAATTCAATAAATACTTTAGTTTCCAATTTAAGCACAAATGATATACAAATTGGTGTAGATGAAAGTAATAAAATAACATCAAAGTATAATTTTGAATATAAAAAAGAGATTAATTTGTTTCCACAAAATATTATTAATAGAAATAATTTAAAATATAATATAAGTGCAAATTTCGAAGATTTAAATACTTCAGAATGGGACAAAATGGGTAATAGTAAAACAGATAATATAGTAAATGTTACAATAACAAATAATGAATATATTAAAAATAATGTGTCTTATTTATTTAATAATTCAAATAAAAATATTTCAAATATTATTAATAAAATAGTATCAGATAAATATGATACTAATTTTAATAGAAATATACATAATGAAAAATTTGAACTATCATTAAATACGACACTATCTGGTTCTATTATTAAAAAATATTCTATATATGCAGCTACATATATTGGAAATAATTTTGATGATACTATATCAGAGTTTCAATATTTATATAATATACCCAAATATATTAATGATAAATTAAGAGGTTATTTAGTTGGTTCAACAAGTCATTCTTGGAATACTAATTTTAATCAACAGAATTATGTTAAACCACCTGATACCTTATTAATTAAAACGAAATACTATGATTCTAATTTTAAATCATTTGAAGATCCTAATAATACTGCAGAATCAGACAAGAAACATATATCAGTATGGGGCGAAGGATTAAATAGTGAGATTTTAAAGAGATTAAATATAGATTATAGATGGCCAAATGATACAAATAGAATCAATGAAATTACAAGTTCTGGTATGAAATTTACTTTTAAACCTGATAAATTTGCAGAATCATCTAAAGATGATAATATTCCTCAGGGTGATTATGATTCATTATCATTATTATATGGTGATATTACAAATAATTATTATGTAAATACAATTTTAAATAGAGCACAACAAGGTATATACGAGTATGATTCTTTTAGACAAAATTATAATTATGATGCTGATCATGTATTTACATTTCAAGGAGATTATAAATCACGTATTACTGGTCCTTCATATATGGTATTAGCAAAAGATGAATATATAAGAAATAATAATACACCATGGGAATATTTAAAATTAAAATTTGAAGAAATAAAAGAAGAAATATCTAATTTATCTACTGATTTTAATGGCGATATTTTTACATTAACTATTAATATTCAAAAATTATTATATATTTTAAGGTTTTTAACTTGGATGATTATGAATGTTTCTAAAAAAACACAACATTTCGATGATAATGAATGTAAATTTGTAAATAAATGTTTAGAGTTAAATAATAATTTTAAAATAGAAAATGATATTATTAATAAAACATCATATTATAAATATCATGAACAAGTTAATAATATTAAAAGTATTTCAATGTGGTTTAAAATAAATAAATGTGAAAAAGGTGCAAAATTATTAGAAATACAAAAAGATGAAACAGCATTGAATGTTTTAACAGAAAATGATTTAGATGATGAATTTGATAATTTATATGATATTACAAAAAATAGTACATCAACTTTATTAGATTTAATTAATACATCTTCTGATAAACATATGAAAAGAGAACGCGAATGGGCTTGGGAATTATTAGGTTTTAATATGTATAAATATATACCATCTTGGAATTATAAAGATTCAGAAATATTAGAACAAGAATATAGTTTTCCTACAATTTCTAATAAACTCAAGTGGTTTATAGAATCAGATTATTATAATTTTAAAGGAACATTAATTGATAACCAAAATATTGAAACATTATTAAAACAAAAATATCAGCAAAAAATTGAAAGTAATGAAAATTATTCGGTTATCGAATTAACTGATACTGAATGGAATTCTGCAGGATGTCCAGCTTCTATATCAGAAAATATAGGTATTATAGTAAATATAAATTCTACTATTAATTTTAAACAACGTAATTGGATAAATTTGGGTACACATAAGCCAGAACATGGTAGTATTTTTGCGAATACATCATTGTCTGCTGCTTTAACATCAATCAATGTAGGAGATATTGAAACTCTTACTGACGCTACGTGGGATGCTCTTCAAGATGACTCTATCAAAATTTTTAAAGATAATTATATTTTATCAAATTATGGATATTACTTTAGACCATATTCATATGAATTTGATTATCCTTATATAATTAATACTGACACATTTTATAATCAACATTATGGTATTTCACTCATAAATGAAAAAACACATGATTTATATCAATTATATGGTTATACAAACGCGTATTCAAATTTTTCAGGTTCACATAATTATATATACAAAGTTAGTTATTCGACGAGGAATTATGTAAATCATAATTTAGCACAGAATAATAATGCTTCACCAGAACAATCAAATTCGCCAGCTATATGTTTTAATAATAATACTACTACTAAAAATATAGCAGAATGGCAATATATATCTGGTTTAGAATGGCAATCTTCAGGAATTTCAAAACCAAGTGGTACTAATATATTTGTGTCTGGTTTAAAATGGAAATTTGTAGGATATACAAAACCAGATGAAGCTATTAATAATATCTTTACTTTAAGTATTTATAATAATTTAATTAATGCTTTAAAAACAAAGAAAAATTCCAATCTTGCTTTGGAATTTACACGTAATGAATGGGACTTTTTATGGAGTGATACAAATGAACCTGAATTAACAGAAAATGATTATATATATATATACGAAGACCTTATTGGTGGTCCAAATTTATATTTTATGCCAGAAGCAAATATAAATTTTAAAAAATTTTTGATGAATAATAAAACATTATCACGTGAAGAATTATTTAATTTTGGAATTTATGATTTAAAAGAAAATGATTATATCAAACTTGGTGAATTTTATTATAAACCTACTAAATATTTTAATTATGACATACATGGTAATTATAAAAATACTATAATAAATGGTTTAAGATGGAAAAATATAGGTAATACCCAACCAACTGATAAGATTTTGATATCACTTGAGAATGGATTTACACCCACATCTATATCTAATTTACGTTCTAAATTAAATACAACTAATGATAATGATATTGATATATTAACAGAAACAGAGTGGAATAATATAAATATTAGAAGCATTAATAAGAATAATTATATTCGAAAACACGATAGTAGTGGTGATTATTTTATACCAGAATATCCTCCCACATTTGTTGAAAATTTATTAGAATTTAAAAATTATGGAGATTGGATATCAATTAGTCAAAATTGGTGGACTGATACTATTTTAAAAAATATACAATTAGAAGCAAAAACACAAAATGATGATGATATGCGTAGATTACCTACTAATTTTGCTATATATGGTAGTAATTCATCTGATAATAATTGGGAACTTATATATCATAAAGAAAATATTACTTATATTCCTGGTATAAAATGGGAAAATATTGGTTCTATTCAGCCAAATAATTTAACACTTATGACTGGTTCTGAAAATGGTGTCGCTGATAGTTTAAACGATTTCGGTTATTTGGCTCAGTTGCGCACCGCCTTGGTGGAAAGTAATACTGATACTATTACTTTATCGATATCAGATTGGGACGATTATGCCAATACTAAATTAACTACAAACCATTACATACAATCGCCACAAAGTACAGGTAATTATTTCAAACCTTTAACTACTACATTATATAATGGTGATTATTTTAATATTAGAGAATCTGATAGAAAAACTCGCGATAAAAGATTTAATAATTTTTTATTACTTTGTTTAAAAATAGGTGATAATAATGATGATGGTAAGGGTTTGGCAATATTTAATTTAAATTACAATTATAATTCATTAGATTATCATAATATTATATATAAACCAGATTTTACAAATAAATATACAATATTTGATGGAAAAAAAGTAAGAATATATCCTCAAGAATATTTCTCTTTTGGAAATTGGTTAAATAATGATATATTTAATAAAAATCATAAAGAAATAGAAACTTATTTTAATGCAAATAGTACTTATAATTTAAATTTAAAAATAAAACAAATTGGTATTGAATCAGATGGTACTAAATATTGGGGAGATTCATCCAATACTATATATAATGATATCATGCAAATACAAGGTAATACGCGTATTAATAACTTCTCTTCTTACACTAATATTAAACCATATTGTTTTAATAACAATGAAGGTAATAGTTCCGCTGGTGTTAATGGAGCACCTCATCTATTATACTTTACTGGCGATACTTTAAAGATTAATATGATAAATGATACAACTATTTCACATCATACATTCCCACCAGACCTTGCTTTAAATAATCCTATTAAAACTGGTAATACTGGATATTCTACTACTATTGTTAAAGTATTTGAACATGATGGTTCAGATACTGATTTTACAGAACATGATATTGTTATTCCAAATAATGCAACTATTGATGTTTTAATAATAGCTGGTGGTGGCGGTGGTGGCGGTGGAGCTTTTATAGATGGTATAACAAATATTAGAATGACTAAATGGGAAAATGTTGGTACAACAAAACCATCAACTGGTTATGAAATATCTATAGCAAATGGTTTTAATCAATATGCTATCGATTCTATAAAAAACCATATTATTCTTGGTGTTGATATTAATTTTTCAGCAGCAGAATGGATTAATATTAATCTTAATACAATACATACAATATCTATTGATGATTATATATATGATATTAATAGTTCTTCATGGTTTAAATTAATATATGCATATTATAATTATGAAGGTGGAGGTGGTGGTGGTGGCGGTGGTGTTATTCATGCTAAAAATAAAAATATTACTCCTGGTACTTATACAATTAAAGTAGGACGTGGTGGTAAAGGTAGTAATATTCAGAAAGGGGCTTTGGGCTCTAATCCAAATGGTCAAAAAGCAGAAAGTGGATTTTATTCTGAAGCATTTGGCGCTAAAGCATATGGTGGTGGTGGTGGTGGGGAAGGATTTTTAAATGATAGTAATAACGTTAGAATTAGTAATGATAGTAAAGCTCAAGTAATTGTACCCAATATTATGTTATGGAATAATAGTTATTATAAAAAAGGTTTAGATGGTGGTTCTGGTGGTGGTGGCAATATATATAACTATTTTGTTGAAACTTATGAAAATGGTATACGAAATTTTGTTGAAAATTATGAAAATGGTATACATGGTGTTAGTATTCAAAATTCAAATGAAAAATTATATCCATCAGAATATGTAAGAAGTAATATATTTCATTCAACACCGAATCAAGCAGGTGATTTATTAAATGTTAATGCATATGATAATGGAGAATATAAAGTTTATTATAGTATATCTGGAACAAGTTATAATCAAGACATTTTACCATATAGAGTATTTAATTCCCACAATACAAAAAATAAAATGGGTTCTTCTTGGGTTAGTGGAATATCTCGTAATATTGGTATGAGATGGCAAGATATTGGGTCGGATGAGCCAGGGGATGGAATAAATATGAGTGAAGAACCTACTTTTAGTCATCTATCTGCATTACAAAATGCTTTACATTTAAAGAATACAACTGAAGGTGATAATGTATATCTAACAGCAGAGCCTAATTACAATTGGCCTGATTATAAAAATCCAAATTTAACTACTGGCCATTATATTTATGTTCCTAATTCAGAAAAATATTACAAACCTATTGAATATCAATATTATGAATTCGGAAATTATTATAGTAATATTTCTGCAAATCCTAATTCATGTGAATATATTGGTTCTTCATATATTGGCTCTTTTTCTGATTATAAAGGTGAATGGGTAATTATTAGATTGCCTCATGAAATTTTATTAACAAAATATAAGTTAATTAATATGTATTATTTAAATTCAAATTATAAAAATATGCCCAAAGATTATAAAATATATGGTGCTAATTTTACTAATCAAGAGTTCGTTAGTTCTTCATATCAGGACTCAAGATGGACTGAAATTATACATGAAACATCTCTATCCAACTCAGCTTCTCATTTAAATATTGATAATATTGCTTATGAAAAAACATTAACAAGTTCAAATAGACTGACTAATACTAAATTTAATTCATTCGCATTGGTTGTTAATAAAATTCAGGGCGCTTATAATGGTGCTAACACTTTAGCTATTTCTGAAATTGAATTATGGGGTGAAAAAAATATAGATACATCATTAAATAAATTATATTCAGATGATTCTGATTATATTGAATATGGTAATATTGGTAATATTGGTGGTGGTGGTGGCGCAGGTAGTGCTGCCACAACAACAAGTGGGGGTATTGGAATTGGTATAGAATTTGAAGAAATTGGTAATACATTATATTATGGTGGTGGTGGTGGTTCAGCTGGGAGAGAATCAGACGGAAGTGGTAATTATGGTGGTGCAGGAAAAGGAATTAATATAACTTATGGTAATTGGGAATGGAATGGATATAATGTTGCGCGTGTATTACATTTTGGTGGCGAAGATGCCATGCAAAGTACTGGTGGTGGCGGTGGTGGTGGTGGATATAGACTAAAATATGGAGGTAATGGTGGTTCTGGTAAAGTAATTGTCAAAATAACATCTGAACATATCAGTAATATTATTCCGAGCTATTTCGATTTTTACTATTTGAAAAAATGTAATTGGACTGGTGTTAATAGTACTCATAAATATAGAGAGGGAATGACAATGGGAGAAATAATTGAAAATAAAAATAATATAGATAGTGATAATGGGTTAATTCCAAATAATGTTATTAGAAATCTTTTAATTACGAATGAAGAAATAAGTAAAGTAAATGGCATTGTTCCTTGGAAACCAGATTATGGTGATATGCCTCAAATGTTATCCCCTGCTTATTTTACATTATTGGGTTATGATAGTAGATGGGATGGAACATATATTATTGAATATTCGAGTCAAAATACTACTGATTCTACTAAAGTTCCTTATAATATATTTAATAATATAGAAGTAGATTCTATATGGGGAAGTAATTATGATGATGATGGTAATTATGTTGAAAATTCTGAAATTGATAATTTTAATAATAAAAATGAAGGTGATTGGATAAGTATTAGATTTGATTTATATCCTACCCCAGATAAAATATTATTAACACATATTAAATTAAGTTGTTACGATAGTAATAATATAAATTCTCTACCCATTCAATTTAAAATATATGGTAAAAATGATAATGAATTATATGTTAGTAGTAGCACTGGACAAACTTTACAACAATTTCCAAAATTATTAAACTGGTTTGATTTATTTGATCAAGATACAAATTCAAGTGGTAGCAAAAATATTGATATTACTTTGTCAACACTTGTTCAACTTAATACTTCTAAATGGTATAGTAATGCAGATATTGTTAATTATAATGGTGAATATATATGGTATTATCCACCATCTTATAATCAAATATTACCAGGTTCAATGCCTAATTCTTGGACAAAATATAGTGATATAATAGCTTTTTACAGAAGTAATATAGATACTTCACATGTTGTTGGTAATAGTGTTCCTGATATAGGTGATAGCATACGATTTCACAATTTCTATCAAGGTGGTACTATGTTTCCTAGTGGTATATATCAAGACCAATATACTGGTGAAAAAATTGCTTGTATTAGTTATGGAAGACAAGGATGTTCTTTTACACCTATTAGTGCTACAAATATTAGTTACCCCTATGGTAATGGTTTATTTTCAGAATGGTTTGATCATTCAGAAAATCAACATATTGGTAATACATCTCTTACTATGAGTAATGCAGATGCAAATGGTTCGTACGCCACAAATCATCATACTAAGTGGATTAATGTTGGAGTACAAAGACCTTTAGGTATAGAAATAGAATTGACAGGTATAAATACAGCACCAAATTCCGACCATTTAGAAATTATTATTTCAACTACTCCTGCTATTATGAAGCAACAAGATACTGGTAATGGTAATTGGTTACATAGGGCTAACCTGAACGACTACTGGAACAAGAGCTGGACTTTGTCTATAAGTGTGTGTCCTGACGAAAATACTACTATTACAGGTAAGATAGCATATGTCGCATCAAATTACTGGCGTGTTGATTGGGATGTTGATGGAATATGTTTTACATTGAACGACACCCCCCACAGAAAACAAACACACATTGGATGGGGCTACACGGGCTATGGTGGCGGGGGTACACAAGAAGCTGCATTAGCCATGTTAAATTTGATATTAGTCCCACGAGCCTCCTGGCCAGTGCCTGATTTATCTAGGGGGCTGACATCAACACTAATAAATATTTTAGGTGGAAATATGAATATTCCAGCTTGGAAATCATGGGAGTATAAAAATTCAAGTAATGAAGTAGTTACAATTTCTTCTGGTAATAATTCGTGGAGGGGTACTAAAGAATATAATCCATCAGAACAAAAGAGAGGTTATATATACGGTTCAAATATATACAACACGCAGCCTCCAGCATCTTCAATAATTGGAGGATCGACGGCATGGAAACCAAGTTCATCAAACGCTAAAGGAGAGCCATGGATTGAGTTTAACTTTGGTGAAAATAAAAATATAAAAAATATAATAATTAAAGGAAATCCTGGTAGCTGGCCTTTTGAAGTTGTATCTAAAATTATAATTGGGTACGAGGTGAATAATTTCAATTATATGAACCAACAAAATTATATACCATTTACAGATGACGATGGATCATTTCCATCTGGTTATTATGCAGAAAGAGGGACAGCGGGGACTTTTTACAATCTTTGTACTAAAACAGGAGATAAATTTGAAGCCATAAACATGAAAACGAACCCATACTCCTGGAACCCTGCAGATGGCCTTATAACTGGGAATCAGATTTTATCTGGCTATACTAACACTAATAATGATTTTTTTGGTTCGGGGGGAGGTATTACTGGTACATATTATTCAATTGGAAAATATATAGCATGGAGCAACAGCACATATTGGGATTATAAGGGTAAAATATTAGACGTTGGATTAATTGCTGATAATACAGCAATATTAGATTTAGAATATTTAAGTGGGTCCTTGAACTCGGAGGGCACCTCTTATATACTAGGTAGCAGTATAATATGTAGCAACCTAAAAGTTACAGCAGTAGACTGGATTGAAGCATGTGCTATGCAGATTGGTTTTAAGATAGAAGCGGAAGGTAATTGGATGGAGGCAGGGTATCAAGATTCGAGTGGTCTTGTATATATTCTTCGTTATTCTGGTTCTCATTCATACGATGGTGGCAATGGCACTGGTAGATTTACAAAATCAGAACAGAATGGGTTTCAATACAATTATGATTTTACTTTATCTAATGACGTAGCTACAATGACCATTTCTGGTGAAACATGGACAGGAACATGGAATAGCCAATATGGAATAGAATGGACTTTTAATGGAGTTGCACGTGAGCTATGGTTATTGAGAAATGATTCAACAGTAGACACAATTGCAGGATCTAACGTTTATGGTCAAATAATAAATATTAGCGGAAATAATGCTACATGGATAGAAAGAGGAGAACATGGTAGTGATACGCCCGTGTATATTAATACAGGAGTAAGGAATAGTACAAATGGTAGTATAGTATGGAGTAGGGATGGTGTTGTTCAAGATACTTGGGTAAATAATGTAGGTGGTGCTGACATTTCTAAAAATGTTTATAGTTGGTACAGATATATAGACTATAATAATCCAGATAATTCTCAATATAATATTGGGGACTTTGAAAATGAAGGACAAATTTTTACATTTACAGATATAATGTTTCCATCAGGTCAGTGGAATGAATTTATCAATTATGCATTTAATTATCATCATTATATTAAATCGGGTGGTTATTATTTTAAAATTTATATTGATGAAAGTATGTTTATTGATAATTTTGACCATAATTTTGTACAATTAGGTAGTATAAGAAATCAAAATACAGATTTTACAGAACCTAAAATATGTACTGGAGAAGCATATATAACAGGTAGTTCAGGAAGTTATCAATATGGTATTAATATTAGGGTAGCAAGCGATTCTGATTCTACCAATTTAATAGATCCTATTAAAGCTGCACGTACTGGAACTAAAACTGGAATGGGAATAGTAGATCCAATAGGAATTACATGGATGAAATATGGAAATAATTTAGGCACGGGTCCACAATCTGGAGAATGGGCTGCATTAGGATTTTCATCAATGGCTGATATAACAACACGTGAAAGTAATTTTATAAATCAAATATGTTCATCCGAATGCTCTGTTTCAAATTGTCAAAATATTCATAAATATAAATTTACAACAGCAAAAACGCCTGATACGCCAATAGTTTTAGGAGATTATTTTATATGTAATCATGATCATGGTGGATTACCAGGTAATTGTTATATAGCAGTACCAGATACAACTGATTGGAAATTAATAGAATTTTTTCAAAGAGATATGCATCTTAATTTCAGAGCTTATAATTATATAGATAGTAATATAAATGCAATTTATCCACCTACTGGTGTATATATATTACCACAAAGATTAGAAGATAAAGATACAAATACTTTAAAAACAGAGAAAAATTATATAAAAGCCTTTATTTATACAGATAGTTCAGATAATATAAATGTAATAGATATAGATAATTGGTCTAAAGATTTATTAGGAAATAAAACAAATATTAATCAATTAACATGGATGCCAGAAAAAATAAATGATTCTAATATTTCATCTAAGTTAAATTCATTTTTCACAAAAAATAATATACAACATAACTATTTTAATAACTATACAGATTGGGGAACAGATAAATATAATAAAAGTGCATGGGTATGGCCTTTAATAGAATATTATGACCACGAACAAGTATTACCTTACGAATGGGAAGATGTTACAAGTATATTAGCACCTCTTCCCGAGGCAGAAAGGGGTCAACAGCTGCAAATTAATAGTTTTTCACAAGAATTTCAAAATATAATTAATAATAGTGTAGAAAGTACATTTAAACTTACAGAATTTGAAGCAAGAAAGTATATGCAAGTAAATGATGAAAATGTAAATCAATCCCATCCAAATGAAAGAACAGAATTTCAATTAACGAGAGATACTTATATATATAGTTATATAAGTGATAAATATTGGAAACCTAAAGGTAAATATGATATATTTGATATGAAAAATTTATGGAACAATGCACATTATATAGATGGTGTATATAGCGATCATACAAGTAGTGAAAAAATTGCAATTAATCATATTAACTCTTCTTATAAAGGAGTATGGTTTAAAATGAAGCTACCCCAAGCAATGAGACTACAAAAATTTAGAATTTACAGAGATGTATCATGGCCAGAAAAGGGATACGCACCATATGATTATAAAATATATGGTTCAAATAATGATACATCTTGGTATGAAATATATCATGCTACTGAAACAATTTATGATAATAGAGCATGGAGTGAAAGTGTTTCAAATATTGAACCTTTTGCCAGTGGTTTATATGAAGAATCATCATGGTCATTAAGTGGTGCATCAAGAGTTCAAAATTCAAAATTGCATAATTTATTTAGTTTATATAATAATTGTGTTAAGAGTGGTAATAATTTTACAATAAATAATCGTGAAAGAGAAGGTTATTCAAATATAATAGGAACAATTTCAGCAGAAGGTTTACTAAATATTACAATTGGCACAAGAACATTAACAGGAGGGAAATGGATTACAGAAACAGATTCGTCAGTCAACTGGTATAATTATGAAACTGGTCAAACAATTCAAATAAATAATAATATAATAGAGTTTGTAGAAACAGATGCAGATGGAGAAACTATAAAATGGTTATATAGAGAATCTTTAGATAATACTAAATCATTTTGTGAGATAGTAGATGATACAAATGGTGTTAATTTCTATTACAATAGTAATAAGTATGAATATTATGTAATGGTTGTTAATAAATTAGTAGGAATAATGTCAAAAGATGGGTTATATGAATCTACTGATGATTTGTGGTGGAGATTTAAAATGTATAGATGGCATTTATATGGATATACAGATATTGGAGAAACAACTCATAATGTAGATAATAATACAACAGGATGGAATTTAATATATAATGAAACAAACGCGATATATAATAATAATGAATATGTAAAAGAATTATCATCATTAACAAGACAAACTGGAAATACAAAATTTAATAAATTTGGATTAGTAGTAAATAAAATAGGTGTAGGTGCGAATACATTAAAAATTGGAAAATTTGAATTAAATGGTTTAATGGACTTAAATTTTAAAATTACTAAAACATTTAATATTGGAGAATATAAATTAGATATTTTTGAAGAGGAAAAAGGTTGGGATAAAGAAAATTATAATCAGCGTAAAGGAGTTTCATATTTTTTATGTGGAAATGCGATAAATAAATATAATAATGAGAGTGATGGTGAAGTAAAATTAATGGAATTTCAATTAATTAATGAATATATTAAACCTATGTTATATCAAAATATAGATAATATATTAAAAAATAATATAGATTATTATGTTAATAATTATAATAATAAAAGATTATTGAAGAATATAATAATAACAAATGGTGGTTACGGATATTATACTGCACCTTTAATATATATAAATGATGAAATACCTAAAAAAGTAAATAGTGGGTTAAAATATTATATTGTAAATTTTGAAGAAACTGGAAATTCATATTTATTTAATGAAGTTATATCACATAATATTGGTGGAGATTGTAAAATAGTTAATTCTGGTTTGGGTAAAACTTATTATTATAATGGTAATTATATACAAGGAAGATTTAAAAGTAATACTGGAATAATACCAACATCAAAATATTTTAAATTTATGGGAGATATATCTAATAGATATTTGATAACAAAAGATATTGGAAATATTTTATTAGATATGAATTCTGTTTCGATTAAATTATATTGTATTAAAGGAACTGGTATAAAAAATGAATATAATAGTAATGGTGATATAGGTAATACAAATGGTGGTAAATTAGTTATACAATTACTTGACAATACTTCAACATCAATTAAAGAGAATGTAATTATAAATACAAATAGCATTACAACAGACTGGTATAAATACGAATATACATTTAATACAAATGAAATACAAAATTGTAAATATATTCGATTTTTGCAAAAAGATATATCTGATAATTCTTGTAATTTTGGTATTAAATATATACAAATTAAAACAAATGCATGGGTTTCAACACCAGCCCCCAATCAAAATAATGCTACTGCTGAAGCTATAATAACTAACGGAATAGTTACAAGTATTAATATAACAGATTATGGTACAGGATATTATAATACACCAATAATTGAAATAGTAGCACAAAATAATGATAATGGTTATGGTGCTAAAGCTTATGCTACAACTGAAAGTACATTAGAAGAACGTATTGAAAAATCAATGTTATTAAAACAAAGACCCCTAATATATAATACGAATAATAATAGTGATGAAGGATGTTCTATAATTTTAAAACATTGTGATGGTGATTTTGATGAAAATGGAGCTAAAGATATAATTATAGATACGCCCAATTTTAAACGCGAATATAGTTTAAAAAATACAATAAAGACGAGCCATACTGGTTCTGGTGGAATAAATTATCAATTAAATGATTATTTACAATTATATCCACCAGAATATATCAGGAATGAATATTTTGATTCAAATAATACTACAATTCAATATGGACAAGATTCTTCAGGTACGTGGCTTATAGATGAGTCATTTGCCACAAGAAAGCACTACTTTAAATTCAGTTTATCAAAGGTGTTTTACAAATATACTCAAGGCTCGACAGGCTCGACGGGGGCCAGTTATTCTCAAAGTTATGTATATAACTATTCCAGTTATAATTATACCTATTACAATGGTAGGTCACAGCAATATCTACCTCATTCAATTTTTCATATACCAAATACAAAATTAGACTCTGATGAAAATTCACAATATGGATATGGTGGTATTTTTAGCCCAGATACTTATGATAAAAATAGTGGATATGTGAATAGTAATTATAGTTATAGACATTTACCAGGTGATGATAATTATACAGGAGATTGGATATATATAAAATTACCAGTTAAAATAATATTAAAAAAGATAGAAATAAAAATTAATACAAATTTTCATTCAGAATATGCTCCGCAGAATTTTAAAATATGTGGAAGTCTTGATAATATAACATGGAATACAATAAAAGAATATAAAATAGGAATTGACGATTATAATGATAATAGTTTTGTAGATTATATGTTAGATGAAAACAATAAATTATATAATTATTACGCAATAGTAGTTAATAAAATAGGAATATATAATAATATTGAAAATCCTTATGTAGATGAAATATTTTTAGCAATAGGTCAATTTTTATTATGGGGTTATGAAATAATAGAAAGTGAAAGTCAAATATATAATAATAGTGAATTAAATAGTGAAAATAAATTAGGTTGGAAACCAAGTTTAATATATTCAAATCCATATAATGAGGAAAAAAGTTATATTTATGGAGATGCATCAATTGAATATGCACCAGAAATTGGAATTAAATTATTTAGTTCTAATAAAATAATAAGGGGTATTTCTATAAATAATGAATTAGATTCTGATTTATTAGTTGAAAGATTTAAAATATCATATTCTATAGATAACAAAAATGAGGCATATGTATGTGATGAAGGCAAAATTATTGATATTATTATTATTAACCAAGGTAGTTTATATACAGATAATGCTATAATTACATTAAAAAATCACGAATTATGTAATGGTTACGGAGCAGAACTTAAGATAGAGAAAGATTCTGATGGTAAAATAACACTTATAAATATTATAAATTCTGGTGTAGAATATAAATATCCTCCTGAAATAATTATAACAGATACTGATGGTTATGGAGCATCTGCATATGCTATATTAGATGTAAAAAAATTTGATACAATAAATGATTTGAATAAAAAAGATGATTCAAATAATTATAACATATTATTTAAAAATTATAAATTGAATGATATAGAAAATAGTCATTATATCAAAGTATGGTTATTGCCACAAAAAGAATATCCAATGATTACTTCAGCTGCTGGAGACAGATTTAAATGTATATGGAATCCAATTAGAGTAGGTATAATATCAGGTGGTAATTTTAATAAATATTCTTTATATTTTAAAATAGCCGATAAAGGTATTGGATTATTAGATAGTAATTTTAATAGTAATATTTTAACAGATAATAAATGGCATCATATTTTTTGGAATATTAAAAATACTGGATGGGATATATATATAGATGGTAATAAATTAAATCAAATTGCGCCAACAAATATATTAGGTAGTGGTAATTATAATTTATATATTAATAGGTCAATTACACAAAAATTTAAGAATTATTTGCTTTCATATAATAATAGTAATGATTTATATCCCAATTTTAGTGGATATATTGATGAATTGAAAATTTGGGATACTCATTTTACGAACGAACAAATTATTGAATTATATAACATGTATAATGAAACTAATGTGAATTGTACTGAATATAATATTAGTTTAAATAATACTATTGCTGATATTTTAATTATTTCTGGTGGAAGTGGAAGTAGTAATAGAGCTGGTGGTAGCGGTGGTGAATATAAATTTTTAAAAGATGTATATTTAGATGGTGATTATAAAATTAAAGTAGGTAGAGGTGGATTAAATAAATATAATTATACTAATAATACTAATTTATCAACTATTCTATTTAGATCTGGTACATATTATGATAGTAATAGTTATTGGGATAATACTTGTATTTTAATTGAAAATGGTACAAAATTTTCTTGTTCTAATCCATATGCAGATTGGTCGCCAGCAATAGGTGATATAGAAGGTAATGTTTTATCTAATTTATTTTCTAATGATATAATTGGAATTTGGAATGATGGTATAATTAATTTTGATAATGGAACACATTGGAGATTTAGATCTGCTGATGATTTATCAAATACGAATGATAGATTATTAATTGATAGATTATTAATAGATTATGTAACTGAAAACTTATATGGTTATGATTCTTCAATTATTAAAATTAATACTGAAAATATTACAGATAATGAAAAATATTATGACAATTTATCATATTTATATCCACCCAAATCTGTAAGAAATAATGCGTTTAATTATAATGATAGTTATGATCTTGTGGAGCTTGAAGATATTCAGTTTCGGAAAATACAGGATTTACGTAAAGATGGTGCTTTTGTTACTTCATTTTCCAAACATAAACCTACATATGATATTATAAAAACTAATGAAAATTATGGAGAAGGTATATATCAATTATATTGGGGTGCATCTTCAGATATATATTACAATCAATATGGCAAAAGAATATACTATTCCGAAAATGATGATATTGATCATATAAATATATTCAATTCCACTAATAATATTTCTATATGGGATGATATATATGATGTATATAATGAATTATCAGATGGATTATTATGGTTAAATATTGGTGATACCGCACCTACAGAAGATAATATGATTTTAATGACTGGTTCGGAAAATGGTGTTGCAGATAGTTCTAATGATTTTGGTTATTTAAGCGAATTGCGCAATAAATTAAATAAAGGTGCAAATAATACATATTTTGTGAATAAGTACATGCTGGATGGAGTTGGATATTTATGGCGTGGCTCTCCGATTTTCGGTTATTTTAAATTAACCTTAAACCATTATATAAAAGAAGGTGGTTATTATTTTAAAGCTAGTAGCGGGTTTGGAGATTTAGGTTCTTCTCATTTTGATAATGAAGGAAAATATAATAGATATAAAGTTAATTATTTTCTACCAGATGGTAAATTATGGAATTTAAAAATAAATAATTTTATATATAGAACTTCTAATTATATATATAATAATAATAATGATAGTATTGGCGATTGGGTAATTATTAAAATACCAAAAGATATTATTTTAATGAAATATTCATTTATATCAAGAGAACCCGAAGAGTATTATATAGATGGTGTAAAGAAAATAAGTAAATATATTAATAATTTACCACATAAATATAAAATATATGGTTTTAACGAGAATATTGAAAATACTAATACAAATTATCAAGATTTTTATTACGATTATAATAATTCTACATGGAATGATTATATTCCATCTACAGACTATGATCAAAGTAATTGGGATTTAATAACAAGTGAAGATATTAATGATACAGATTATTTAAATAACATATCAAATCATGAATCAATAAATGATGCTATATATTTTAAAGATAGAGACATATTAAATGGGTATACTAAATATTTAAGAAATGCTGATAATGAAACAGAAATTGGAAAAAGATATACTGGAATAAAATCTTATAGAATTTTTGGTTTAGTTGTTAATAAAATTGGTAATAAGAAAGATTTTTTTAATAACGATATTAATTATTTACATAATCTTCAAATGTCTGAATTTAGAATATATGGTTTATCTGATAAATATGATGATATTCAGAAAGAATTATATATTAATTATATTAATCATATTAGTGATTCTATTATTGCTAAAGGTAATACTTCACAATTAAATAGTAATAATATAATGAATAATTTACACACTGATAGAATACGATATCCTACTGCATCTATTAGTATTAATTCTGAATTATTTAGTAATAATTCATGGCAACCTGATACAAGTATTTCAAATATTTATGTTAATCATTCATATGAATTAATTAAATTATCAAATAGTATTAATTTTGGAGGTGTAGTTTTACAAAAACCATATAATAGTTCTAAATTTGTTAAAGCAGCTTACATATATACATGTTATAATATTGACAATGAACCAAATGATAGTGAATATATTTTAGCAGGTAGTCTTAATACTACATACACAATTCCTATATATATAAATAATGAATTTACATCATTAATAAGTACTTATATACCTTGTGGTATTTATCTTGCTGAAAATTATAATGATGAAACTGGTATACTTCAAAATTTTTATAGTAGTAAGGGTAATGCTGTTAAAACTGCAGGTGTTATTACTAAAGGTAAAGCTTCTGGTAATGGTGCGTCTGCAATTATACCATATATAGAAGGTACTACAGCAAGTTCTTTAACTTGGGATGATGATATTCCAACAGAATTTACTGTTTGTACTATAACAAGATATACTGGTAGTACTAAAGGAAGAATTATTGATTGTACGAATAGACAATTTATACATGGACATCATAATAATAAAAGAGGTATTTTTCATTATTATGGTTGGAGAACGCCACAGACAGATTCAGATACTTCCCCTGACACAGATTGGTTAGTAATGTGTACTAAAAATGATGGAAATTCTTACTATTTGGCCGATGGTGTAAATGTAGCATCTGCTGGTGTCACTAATGATGGTGCTGGACAAATTATAATAAATTCTACAAGTGAACAATCAGATTGGGCTTTAAATCAAGTATGGATATGGGATCAACATTTAACAGATGAACAATTAGATATAGTATCAAATTATTTATTGAATTATTTAGCATATATTGACCCACAACGCGATGAATTATTTTATTGGTATTATAATTCGTATTCATTAGTTAATTATGTTAAATTAGTACCTTATATGTGGAATGAAAATGAAGATGGTCCAGCAGTTAGATGGGATGTTATTGAAAAAGATAATAATAATTATGAAATGAATAATATAATATATAGAACTGATGGATATAATAATTTACAATTACCAAATTTAATAAATGATTCAGTTGGAGAAATAATGTTTAATGAATATAGACATAATTATGGTATAAATATTGAAGAAAATAGGGGATATGGTAAAAATAAATTAGAATATGTTGATAAAACTAATTTTATGAATAATAGAGGTGGTTCTGGTTATGTATCAATTAATATTAAAGAACCTTCACAATTGATAACTAAATTAAAAACAAGAAATATTAATATAAAATATAATAAGTTAAAATGGCGCAATATAGGTAATATTATACCCAATAATGGTATTGAAGCTGTTGGAGATAAATTTAATGGACTTAGAGATATTTTACAAACTTATACTGAAAATAATAATAATAATATTATTATATCATTAAATGATTATAATGATTTAAATATATCAGATGATGATTTATCACACAATCATTATATTAAAGTTAATAATAATTATTTTAAACCATATTCTAATGACGATGAAAAATTTATTGAATTCAATGACCCTACAATATCTCCTATTATTAATATAATAGATGGCAATGAATTAAATATTATTAATATAGGTCATATTGGTAGTACATATACAGATAATATAAGTGAAGATTCAAATAAACATCTTATATTTAAATATAAAAATAATATAAATGATAATACTTTAATAACTAATTATTTCCCATCATATAATAGTGCATCTTTTTATCAACAAACTTACGCTACACCTCCTGAAAATAATGAAAATAAAGATTACCAATTTACTGCACGTGGAGTAGAAAACGTATCTGGATTATATTATACTAATTTTAATTTAATTAATGCTATATTTCTTTATTATGATAACAAAAATAATAGACCTATGTATGTAACTTTTGTTTATGTTGGCATTGATATACCATATATACCTTATTATTTATATTGGTCTGATAATAATACATGGATTATAGCAAATAGATATATTGGTTCTCTTATTACAGAACAAGATATTGAAGCAACTAATAATAATAATGAACAAATACCACCAGAATCAGGTTGGATTGAAAGAGGTTATACTTTAAATTCTGGATTTAATCTCGAAAAAATTAGTATTAATAATAATATTATAAATCCCAACTGGTTATCATCAATTACATATACTACAATTCCAGATTATTTAAAAAATGGAAATTATGGTATGTTATTAAATGATAATAATTATAAAACACCATTTAGTGGCAATTCTTTAAATTTACTCAATATTAATAGTTATACTAATAATAATATTAATTATGAATATATTGAGTTTAAAGATACATATCCATTATTAGATAATATCAATAATACCAAAGTTTGGTACAAATTTGATAATAATATTGCAGATACAATTAATAATGTAACTAATACAATTTCAAATATTACAGAAGGTCATGTAAGTATTATAACTTTACCTACTATTATTGTTTTGAAAAATATTAAAATATTTACTAATGATATTTTAAATGTACCAAGAGAATTTATTATTTATGGTTCATATGATGGAATATGGAATATATTATATGATAATACTGGTAACAATTTTATTAATTATACAGAACAAATAATTAATAATAAATATATTGAAGTTTATATTAATAATATTGAAAATTATTCTAAATTTAAGTTTAATGTTATATCACTTAATGGTGGCGATTATCTTAATATTAAACATATTGAATATTCTGGTATTCAAAGTGAAGAAAAATTGTTCCCACCTAATTATAATTTTGATAGTAATATATATAATTTAAATGATACAGATTTTTCATATGGACATGGTCAATATACAATTAGTACAAGTAGTGATTTAAATAATTCACCAACATTCTCTGCATTTAATAGCAATCATCAAGTTAAGTCTTATAATTATTATGATAATGGTATTTATAATAATAATTCATCTATAGATGATGTATATATGGGTGCTTACATTCAAATTATATTACCTCGTAAAATATTATTGACTAAAACTGGTATATTATCTGATGATACAAAAATTGATAATGCACCATTGGATTTTAAAATATATGCATTTAATGATACAGAGTGGGTTGAATTATCTCATGTTACTAATTGTGTTTACAATAATAAATTATCTGAACATAAAATTAATAATAATTATAATTATTATAATAAATATGCTATTGCTATTAACAAAATTATATCATATAATACTATAGATATTTCAACTACTATATCAGTATATAAATATGAAGACGTGGGTGATTATACTACTCATACTATAGAAACATCTGATGAATATCTATATGATATTCTAATAGTTGGTGGTGGTGGTAGTGGTGGTAGAATGTATTCAGGTGGAGGTGGTGGTGGAGAAGTTATATACTTTCAAAATAAAAAAATACCAACTGGTACTTATACAATTAAAGTTGGAAAAGGAGGAATCCAACAAAATAGCGACGCGCCTGGTAATAATGGTAAACCAAGTGAAGCTTTTTCAGCTATAGCTTCAGGTGGTGGCGGTGGTGGTTCATTCTGGTTCAGAATGTCCAGCGCAGAGCTCGCCAGCAAAATAGGAAACAATGGAGGTTCTGGTGGTGGAAATGCGAAAGAAGAACAATCATTGAATAATAATAAACAATTTACAGATAATTCAGAAACTGATATTTATTCTAAGTGGGGGGGGACTAACAATCAATATGGTGGAGATGGTAATATAAGTGACAATCATTATGGTGGTGGTGGTGGTGGTGCTGGTGGTGGTGGTGGAATTTTAAGTACAAATGGCATTGATGGTATTCAAATAAACATAGATGGTAATAATTATTTTTGGGGTGGTGGAGGTGGGGGCCATAGCTCTACTGACACTTATCCTTCTGGTAATGGCGGAAAAGGTGGGGGAGGCGGCGGTAGTGGAAGAGGTGGAGATTCAAGTCATCGTAAAGGTGGAACTAATGGTATCCGTTTAGGTTCTAATGGGACAGATATTTATTCGTATAATGGTGGAGCAGGTGGAGCACATACAGGTGGAGGTGGTGGTGGTGCGGAAGGTGGAACTGGTGGTGCTGGTGGTTCTGGTATAGTAATTGTTAAAAGTACTTATAATTTTGATAATAATTATTTGTGTTTTAATAATTGGTATTTATGGGGTAAAGGAGATATCCATCCTATATTTAGTTATCAATTTCCCACTATACAACCATCTGGATTACCCATTGGTAATTCAAGTATTACAAGTGAATTAATAAAATATAATTGGAATTTAAGTTATAATAATGACTCGTCATTTATTTATACAAATGGGTATGAATATATGAATTATACTCATACAGAATCTATTTTTAGAAATAATAATACAATTGTAGGATTTACACAAAATATAAATAATATAAATTATGAATTTAGAGCATTATATTCGGGTGATAATAATTATAAATTTTATAATATATTCCAATATGACCACGCATATAATTATAAAATAACAAATACTGAAGTTTCTAATGTTTTTGATAGTTCTGGAACTTATGATTATAAATCTATTATGCCATTATCAGATACAGATAAAATAAATTATTATAATGATACTACTATTGTAAATAATATAGAAACTGGATTAAAATGGGGACATCGTAAATATAAATGGAAAAATGTTGGAACTATACAACCTGATATTGGTACATTAAAACACACATTCTCATATCAAAGTTATAATGTATCTGACTATATTTCTTTAGATGATCAAATTTGGAATAGTTATTTGTCTAATTCAATTATTGGTGATTACTTTAGAATAAGTAATTCTGATGCAAGTACATATAATTATTATGTATTAATTAAACCATATGGTATTGAATTAAATTCACATGATTCTACTTTATTAATAAATAATATGGATATAATTAATAATACATTACCATATGGATATTCTTGGACTAAAATAAATGTACCCATAGACCCAAGTTACATATTATTAGAACAATCTAATAATCCAAATACTAATAATATAAAATCTGCAATACAAGATAAAATTGATCAAGATGGCATTGTAAATGATATTAATTTTATAGAGCAAGAATTTAATGAATTTTATGATTATTATAAATCACCATTGACTATATGGACTAATTATGTAACATTTGATATTACTTTTGATCATTCCGAAATTGGAGATTTCTGGAATTATACAACAAAGGGTATATTAACTGCTACAACTAAACAGAGAAATTTAGATGGTACTACACAAAATGATGTTAATTTGCATACTAATAATTTAAATACTATTACTATTATTAAAGGCGATTCTCTTAAATTTGTGCAGGCAGAAAGTCCACAACCATCGTACATCAAACTTGCTTTACGTTTGGGAGATAGTACATGGATTGAACAACAAATGTATAATAACTATACATATCAATTTAATATTATTAGTACTTATACTATATGTGTTATCAAATTAGGATATAATGATTACTGGAATTTAGAACAAATGATATACGAACATTTCTATATTAATGTTATTGAACAACCTTATCTTCTACATCATATATATTTAACTAATTATGTTTCATTAGAACAATCAACAGGTGAAACAATATATTATAAAGTGAACAACATTGGTATAAACCCAGTCCCTGTTGCATCAGCAATAATACCACAACATAAATTTAATAAATTAAATCTTTCAAAACCAATATATTCAAATAATTACATTATAGATACTAATAATCAAAATACTTATTTTGTACCAATAAATAATCCTGGCAATATTAAATGGATTAATATTGGTAATATTGAACCAAAAAATGGATATAAAATTCATAATTTTGATCTTAAAACAGCAATAGAAACTCCCGATACAAATTTTTATCAACCATCTGTGACTGATTTATTATATAATATGTATATAAATACTAACGATTATATTGAAATTGATAATAGTACTAATGGTATAAGATATTTTAGACCAGATATTCCAAATTATATTCACAATGGATTATGGTGGGAAATTGGAATGGATAGTAGTATGATATTATCTAAATATTCAATTGGGTTTAATACAAATAAAGCAACTATGCCAGAAATATGGAATTTATGTGGAAGCAATGATAGAATTATATGGTATAATATTCATAATGTTGATAATAACTTAGTTGGTAATGATATTACTACTGCAGATTTTGTAGACAGCCAAACATATGATATTAATAATGATTATATTGAAATTTTTTATTCAGGCTTTTATACCCCACAACCATACAAATATTTCAGATATATTTTGAAAAAAATAAATTCTAATAATATATTTTCTATGACTACATTTAAAATATATGGAGAAAATACTAATAAAAATAATAATATAATATCTTTCCCTCCTATTAAAAATATTACTAATAATAATTTTACCATTACAGGAAATACATATGGTAATGGTAAATATATTATTAGTAATAGTACTGAATGGATAAATAATACACATTTAATATTTAACAGAGAAGATAGTAATAGTTTAGATAATCCAGAAACATCTGAATGTTATACTAATGGTATATATAATGGTAATCAATTTATTAATATAACATATAAAGGTCCGTGGATTAAAATAAAATTACCAGAACTTATTGTATTAAAAATGGCTAAAATTATAAGTTATGAAAACAACAGCGATTCCTCAATTAATTATGCTCCTAAAAATTTTAAAATTTATGGTTCTAATAATGATAATAATTGGGATGAACTTTATCATGAAAATAAAAATAATATAAATCATTTACTCTGGAAATGTATGGATGATTATAGTACAATTGCCAATCCTTTAAAATGGCTTCATTCAAATACAGAACCTTTACATGGTTATCTAATAAATAATACTGAATTGGCAGAATTTTTAAATAATTCATATATATCTGATAATCAAATATTTGAAATTACACAGGAAAGTTTTGATGTAATTAATTATAATACTAATTTATTTATTAATAATTATATAAAATATAATTCTGAATATTTTATAGTTTACGAACCTTTAATTGGTAATAAATTAATAGGTTTTGATGCTGATAAAACACAATGGATAAATATTGGTACATCTTCGCCAACTGAAGTGAATATGATTTTAATGACAGGTTCAGAAAATGGTGCTGCCGATAGTTCTAATGATTTTGGTTATTTAAGCAATTTGCGTACAATTTTAAGTGATAGTGGTTCAAGTCTTGATGATATTATATTAATAAATATTCAAGAATGGGATGATAATACTACTAATAAATTAACAACAAATCATTATATTAGAGCTACAGAATCAAGTGGTGATTATTATAAACCATTACATACGAAATTATATAAAAATTTTATAGAGAAACAATATCTTCTTGACAATATTAAGGATGATATAATATTTACACAAAATGAATGGGAAGAATGTTTTACTAATATTTATTCTATATCGAATAGTGATTTTTCAATTGAAAAATATATATTTAATACTACTTGGATAGAAATAAATTGTAGATATTATAAACCAGAACTTGCAAATAACGCTAAATATAGTCATCATATGGGTGTCAATACTTATAATACTGATATTATTAATTATAAACCTTATAATAATTATGCTATTTGTATAAATGAAACAATGGGTGGAGATAAATTAATATTAAGCGAATGGAGATTATATGGTAGTAATAAAAATGTAAATATTAGATTTCCTCCTATAGATATTATTAATGATGAACCTATTAATGTAGATTCTGAAACAGGGCACAAATATAAGTCTTCTGATTTAAACTTTATTAATTATAAATTTTCAGACTTATTATATGGTAATGGTACTTATAAATTTGAACCAGATATTAACATATATAATAATGACGATGATTATTATGAATTTGATGATATTCAATTTTCAAATATAAAACCATATAATATTATTTCAAAATTTGTTAATAATGCAATTAAATTAAACAAAAATGTTTTGAAATTAAATAAAAATATTAATCCATATAATTATGCTTCTTGTGGATGGAAAACTTCTTTAGATTTGCAACAAAATACTATTAGAAAATGGAATATTTATAATAATACTAATAAAGGTATTTCATTTAATATTAATTATAAATTAACTGGTTCTCAACATGAACATAGAACTGATCCTATCTTTATGTTTCAGAGATATAATCATGATATTAATAAATTCGAGAGTTCTTATATTAAACTTATGAGAAATGGCGAATATTTGATTTTTGAAGTTAATGAAGGCGGAGAGAATATGACATACGAATATAATGATGAGGTTAAAACATATAATAAAGCATATAATTATCAAGTTTCTGTTAAAATTGAAGACCATTTTATATGGCATAATGTTATATGGACTATTGCTACAGATTATACTAATAAATGGACTATATATATTGATGGAATTAAAATAAAAATAAATGGTTATCCACAAGAAACACCTTATAATGATTTGGATAATAATATCATTTATGATTTACCATATTATAATTATAAACAAGGTATTATTAATTTGGATGGCCAAATTTTATCATCTGTTTATCCTAATTATAACTTTTGTAATAGTTATATTGGTGCTTTATCACATAATAATGATACATATTCGTCCTTATATTATTTTGAAGGATTAATTAAAGATTTTCGCATTTTTGATATAGTATTACAAGAATCAGATGTAGATATTATTAATTTTAAAAATAATTTTAATAAATTTGATGATATTATTATAACTAAAGATATTAAATGTGATATTTTAATTGTAGGTGGTGGTGGTGCTGGTGGAGGCTATGGCGATGAGAATAATAAAGAACAAGGTGGAGGTGGCGCAGGTGGTGTAGTATATATAGTTGATAAAATTTTAAAAGCTGGCAAATATTCTATTGTAGTTGGTAATGGTGGTTCTATGAGTTATGGTAATTTAAATGGAAATGAGAGCAAAATATTGAATTCTGAAAATATTATACATAGTATTGACGGAATTCAATTAATTGGATATGGTGGTGGTAGTGGTGGAGATTTAAATAATGGTAAAGGTAATTATGGTGGTTCAAGTGGTGGTAATAATATAAGTATATTAAATGATTTCCCAAATAATGAAATACAAGGTTATACAATTTGGAATCATGATACTAATAGTTATCATAAAGGTGGTAATATTGGTGCCCCTGCAAATATTTTAAATTCTGATATAAATAGTGCAGGTGGTGGTGGTGGTGCTGGAAGTAAGGGTTATATAGATGGTAGAGGAGGTGATGGTATACATATTGATATTACTGGTCCCAATGAAGATGGTACGATAGGTAGATTATTTGCAATGGGTGGTCAAGGAGCATTTAGTTCTGAGCGTATGACTAATCCTAATTATCAAATTATAAGTAATGGTGGAGGTATATCTAATATTGTCATTAATGTTTCAAGTGATAGTATGGATGGTAATGATAATACAGGTAGTGGTGGAGCTGGTTCTTTTACTAATACTAATGATGTTATGTTAAGTGGTAATGGTGGTTCGGGTATAGTAATTATTAAATATGAAGTTGTAACTGATAATATATTACAAGAATCTGGATTTTGGATTGAAATTAATGAAAAAACACAAGCTAATCAAATAAAAATAATTTCAGATACAATTAATAAATATTATATTAAAACTATTGATTTATATGGTGGTAATTATAAAGAAAATATTACTACAAATATTAGTACTTATAATAAAAATAATGATATTGATATAGATTTATATGTTAATTGGACAAATATCGGTTATGATATATCTATTTTAGGAACAAATGATAGTACTACTGGTAATCCTACTGACCTTTTTAATAATATTGAATATAAATTTTATAAAATTATTCCTAAAAAAAATAAAACAAATCTTATATTTTATCCCATTAATAACTATATATACACAGATAATTATACTATTAACGAAGGAAAACAACCAGATTGGTATGGTTTCGGTGGATATAATATGAATATTTTAGAAAAATTAAATGTTGATGAAATATCTTTAAATATTAATAATAATTCAGATTATGGATTTTATAAAATATATGATGAAGAATATTTAACACATTATACATATAATGTACCTAATCTGTCATCATATTATAATGGTAATACAGGTTTACGTTATGGCACTACTAATAATATTAATGATTTATTTAATTATGAAAATGATAGTTATTTGGCTGTAGATCACGTTTATTCACATATTTTAAATCCCAATGATAATGAAACAGCTTTATATAGTACTAAAATTGCAGAATGGTTAAGGGGTAATCAAAATAATGATTGGTTATTACAACCATTAAGTATTATAATTAAATTTAATGATGGTTATGTTCTTAATGAATTATGGTTAAGAAATGGACCTAATAATATACAAATCGCTAATAAAACAGCTAGAGATACATTTGATGATATATTTAATACTTCTTGGGATAAATATAATTCTCAAATATTAACTACTAATTGGCCTGATAAAATATCTATTCATGGTCTTAATAATGATTTTGATTACGATAATTATTGGGAAAATGGTGGTAAAGAATTAATACATAGTGCAGAATGGGTTCAATTAATTGACAAACAGGATATTACATGGACTACATATAATTATGGTACTGAAAATTATACTGCTATGAATAATAATAATATATATAATACTGAATATATTAATTCTTGGCCTCATATATTACCACACAGACATACTTCTTCTTCTTGGCAAAGAAAAAATATTACATTCTCTAATACAACTAGTTATAAATATTATAGATTAAATTTTTATAATAAAGGCTTAGCTGATAGTTATTATACTGGTAATATTGATGATGTAAATTCAACATCTCGTGAATGCGCACATACATTTTTATCCCCATGGTTTAATAATGGTTATGCTAATAGTTATCCTGCTAAAGGTAGAGTTGCTACCGTTTTAAGTGAAATATTTATACCATCTACAAGAAATTCTACAAATGAAGACACATTTGAAAATATTTATTATAATAGTATTGAAAAATATAAAGATAATACATGGTTACCTTTTAAAACAAAAAATATATCTTTTAATTGGAATAACCCATTTACAAAAGAATTTGATGTTTATCTTGATAATTTTGGTTGGAGTTTTAATACTATCAAATTATATAAATTAGATAATATTAATGTTAATGAATCACAATTAGATGATACTAAACAAAATATTTATAGAACAGAATTATTATGGCAATTATTACCTATTGATTATAATATTTGTACTGATAAACTTATTGCTTGGTATAAATTTAGTAATAATTATAATACAATTAATTATCAATTTTTAAACCCATTACATGATAGTTCTAATAATCAATATGAATTAATTAATAATAATATAACTTTTGGTCCTAAAAATGTTGATTTAGATCAAGCTAAGAAAGGCTATACATCTATTCATACTGGTGGTACTACTTCATATTTAGAAATCCCAATAAATATTGATATCTATAATAAATGGAATATTAATGGTATATCTTTCTCCTTTTGGTTTAAATTTAATACTGCTGATAATAGTATTAATACTTCTTTATTCCATTTTGGTATTATAGATACTATTGAATTCGGTATAAAGAAACATTATGATGACCCTAACTATAAATTAGAAATTTTTATTAATGATTTACAAAATAGTGATAGTACAAATAAAATTACTGATATCATATTAAATTTTGATACATTTTATCATCTCGTTTGGTGTATTGATATTGATGGCAAATGGACTTTTTATCTAAACAATGAATTACAACATGATATTGATACTATTAAAAAATTACCCAATTATAATTATAATAAATATTATATTGGTAAATCTTTTGATGATAATATATCCATGTTTAATGGATTCTTAAACGATTTCCGTATTTATAATATTGTTTTAAATAATTATCAAATTAATAAAATATATAATAATGCCTCCAAAATTGAACCACACGATATTATTGACAATATATCTGGGAATCCCAATAGTAACGACCCTATTATTTGGGACGATTTTGCTATAGGTTTAGTTACTAATATTGAAAGAAATGACTCGAAAAAAAGTGCTTGTACATCAGGTGCATCAGAAAAATATTATAAAATTTTTGATAATAAATTAACTACAAAATTTTATAATAGTCATGCAAATGCTTTAATGTCTGGTGTATATATTAAATATAACGAACCTAAAAAAATAAATAATATTTTATTTTATACAGCTAATGGTTCAAACAAAGATCCTACACATTGTACTATTAAAGGTTCTAATAATAGTACAGATGGTACAGATGGAGATTGGATTTATATAGTTAATGATTTAGAATTAGAAAATGTTCCAACTGATAGATATACTGCATATAATTATTATAATGGTAATACATTTTTAAATACAGATTATTATCAATATTATCAAATTTTAATTACTAAAGTTAATAATGAAAGTAGTGAAGCTTATGAGTTTTCTAAATTAGAATTATTTTATATTGATTATGATATTGAATCATATATTAATCTCTCGTCATCTGAAATTCCTACTACATCTGGAACACATTGGAAAAATATAGGTATATCTGTTCCTTCTAATGGAAATGAATTAAATAATCCTGACCTATCTAATGCTTTAACAAATAAAAATATATTTAATATTGTCGATTTGGTCACTTATGATATTTTAAACATAAATAACGATGACTATATTCGTGCCCCCATTGATACAGGAGACTATTTTAAACAATATAGTATTGTACCAGGAAATAATGTTATAAATACTTTAGCTACTAAAAATATTTTAACTAATAATTTTATTACATTAGATAATTCACCAAATAATACTATTATTATCAAGAATATAAATAATAATGACTTTTTTGATGATGGTAATAATAATTCTACTAATAATAAAAGTTATAAAGTATATAATTTAGAATTGTTAGATAATTATGTTTGCGATATTCTTCTTGTTGGTGGTGGTGGAGCTGGTGGTGGGGCTAATAATCAAGCAGGTGGTGGTGGTGGTGCAGGGGGTGTTACATTACTTGAAAATCACACAATATTAAGTGGTAAATACAATATTCAAATTGGTTTAGGTGGTAGAAGAACTACCACCAGTCTTGCATATACTACGAGTTATTTTGAAGATGGAACCGCGAATGATGGAGGTAGAAGAGGGGGTAATACTTTAGCATTTGGATATACAGCAATTGGTGGTGGCAATGGTGGTGATGATGATAGACCAGGTTCTCATGGAGGTTCTGGTGGTGGTGGTAGTGATAGTGCTTCTGTTGCTAAAAAAGGTATTGGCATACAACCTTGGTATCCTTCCCCAGAATCTAAAAATTTCTCATGGACTGATACATCATCTCTTATACCTACATGGTCTATTTACAATAATCAATTTGGCAATAATGGTGGTGATGGATTAAATGGTGAAACTTATGGGGGGTCTGGTGGTGGTGGGGCAGGTGGTTCCGGTTTTAGTAATAAAGAATTATATAATATGCGTAATGGTGGTCTTGGTATAGATTTTTCACATATTTTTGGCACTTCTGTTGGTATTAATGGTTGGTTTGCAAGTGGCGGTGGTGGTGGTGTTAAATATCAGACTACAGATGTAGATTTTGATAGACATACACCTGGAAAAGCTTATATAGGTGGTGGTGGAAATGGTGGCAAATATGAAGAGTCTGGTTTAAATGCAATACAATATACTGGTGGTGGTGGTGGAGGGAATAGTAGAGGTAGTAATTCAGGTAATGGTGGTTCTGGTATTGTAATTATAAAAAAGAAGAAACGAATTTTAAATACTATTTTATTGAATAATTTAGAATTTAATAATTTAGAATTTGATAGTAATAACGAATTACATATTTATCCATATTTAGACAATTACATCTTTGATAAAAATAATAATGTTTATTATAAATCTATTATTAATGATAATTTAACTAAATATAATTATGGTTTATATCAAAATACTAAAGAATATTTTAACAATGATATATTTATTGGTTCTTCTAAAGATTTAACTTACAGATCTCTCGATATTATTAATATTGAAGCTTTTATTTGGAGCGCAGGTGGTGGTGGTAGTGATAATGGCTGTGGTGGAGATGGGGCTTTCGCTAATTATATTATTAATTTATCAGATTATTCTAAAAGTCAACGCAAATTAAATTTAATAGTCGGACAAGGTGGTAAAGGTTTGAAATATTATGATAGTACTGATGAAAATATAATTGGTGGTGGTGGTAAAGGATTATATATTACTGATAAAAACATAACTTTAACTGGCGGAGGTGGTTTCTCGGGAATTTTTGACCACGATGACCACCCATTAATTATAATTGGTGGTGGTGGTGGTGCTGGTGGTGGTTTAAATAATAATAAAGGGGGTGGTGGTGGAGGTGGTGGTAAAATTACAACTTATAATATGCGCATTGCTGATAATATAGAAAATTATAAGGATATTGAAGCAGATTTCTGGAATAGTCCATTTAGTATTAAGGTGGGTAAAGGAGGTTATGGTGGTTTCAGTACAAGTAATTATGATATATTATCTAAAGAAAGAGGTAATTCTGGATTTCCATCTGAATTTAGCTCTTTGATACCAGGAACTTTAAAGAATGATAATCACTTTTTTAATCAATATCGTAGTATACCTATTGCTCCAGGAGGTAGAGGTGGTGAATCTGGTAATATTATTACTGATATTATATATCAGGATTATTCAAGTTCTAATTTAAATAATTATGATTTTTTAAATAATACTTCAAATATTACCAATTTAAATCCACATTATTCTGGCTCTTGGCATGATTATCAAAATAATCCACCTATTAATATTAATTATGGTGGTATTGAAGATAGAGGTGGAGGTGGCAATACAAGTTCTCAAGATAGAAATGGTGGCGATGGTATTTATCAATATAATTCATTATTTGGTATTTCATCATTGGGTTATTTACCAACAATTAATAATGATATTAATATAGAATTTAATAAATATTTAGATAATGATTTTATAGTGAATGATTATTTAGATAATACTAAATGGAAATTATATCCATATATTCATAATAATGATATTTCATTTAATAATTATGATAAAAGTTATAATATTGATAATAATAATTCTGCTTATTATATTTACGACTTTGATGAACAAACACAATATATTATAGCTTTTTCTACTTATGTTGACGACAAAGAACCTTATAAATTATTTAATACTGATAATACTGAATCCAGTTTTGCATTAAATAATTATACTAATGGTATTTTTAATAAAAATATTAATTTAGCTGGCGATGGTTATAGTGGGGATTGGATATATATTAAATTATCCAAACCTATAGTATTAACTAAATATGAGTTTATATCTATTGAATCAATAGATAATGTTAAATATTGTCCTGGTAATTATAGAATTTATGGTTCAAATGAAGCCTTAGATAAAGATGAATTTATTAGAATTGGTTTTAAATGGAAAAGATTTAGAACACCAATTGGTATTAAATATACTGATGATATTATTAAAAATTATTTAGAAATTAATAATAATGATATAGTTTATATTAGTAATATAATAAATGGATTAATGTGGAAAAATATTGGCAGTGGTCCTCCAAGTGATTCAAATATGATTTTGATATCACTTGATAATGGATTTGCACAAACATCTATTGATAATTTACGAGCAGAATTAAATAGTACAGGTGATGATGATATTGATATATTAACACAAGCAGAGTGGGGAGATATAAATATTACAGGATTAACAAAAAATCATTATATTCGAAAAGAAGATAGTAGTGGTGATTATTTTATACCAATTACTATTCTTGATTATATTGAATCTTTAGAAACAAAAATGGATTATAATAATTATATTGAAGTTGGTAGCTATTATTATAAACCCATTTCTCCATGGGAAATTATATTTGAAGAAAATATTAGCAAAAATAATTATAATGAAAATGATTCTAATTGTATTTATACTAAAATATTACATCCTACAGAATCTTTAACAAGTAATAAAGCCTTCAAATATATTGCTTTAGTTGCACATTCTAATTGTGATTATTCAGCAACAAATACTACATTGAAATTTAAAAATTTTAAAATTTATGGTACAGAAAATATCATTATTAATCCATATGTTAATAATAATATAGGTCATATTGATAACGATAAATTATATTTTGGAGGTGGCGGTGCAGCTGGTTATTCTTCGGCTGTTATTAATAATTATTATAAAGGTGGTTTAGGTGGAGGGGGGGGTGGTTTTATAAATAAAAAACATTTATCATTAAATGCATTGTCTAATACAGGTGGTGGTGGTGGTGGTGGTAGTATTCAAAGTAATATTATTAATCGTATAGGAGGTGCTGGTTCTCATGGTTTAGTTATATTAAAATATAGATATCTTAAAAATAATAATCAACAATTTATTAATAATATCACTAATACTGGTAATGAATTAAGAGTTCCTATTAATTATCATCCCAAAACATATCTTTATGATATAATAACTTCTTCTGATAATGATGATGAAAATCGTGAACAAAATATAAAATGGACTTCAGATGAAATAAAAGATAATTCAGATAAAAAATATGTATGGTTAGATGATAATAAATATATTATAGTTGTTTCTACAAAAGAAAGAACATATAACAATGATGAAGGGTCGGGTTTAAATCACATTTATGGAGCATTTAAAATATTAGATAATACTGATGATTATTATAAAACAACTGATAATTTATTTAATAATAATGGATATTATATTGGTAATAATATATTTAAAAATTATAAGGGTGCATATATTGCTATTGATTTGGGTCGCGAAATATCTATTTTAAATATTAAATTAAAACCAAGTTTTAACATACATTGTGCCCCTCATTATTTTAAAATTTATGGTTCTTCTAACAATCATGATTGGGATATTATTTATGAAAACAATGATTCTATTATTAAATATAATTATGATAAATATACTATTTTAAATACAACTCCTAATATTACTAAAAAATATATTACCATTATTGTTAGTAAAATTATTGGTTCTCCATCGATGTCTTGTTTAGAATTAAAAGAATTTTATATTACATCGGGTGGTAATATTCCTATTGATACATATTTAAAATATTATACCATATCTTATCTTAATAGTGATATTCTATGGCTACATACTATTATTAAAATATTAAAAATTAATCCTGTTTGGGCTAGATATCATGCTGAAAATTATGATGAACTTAATAATATTTTACCAGATAATTCAGGTAATAATAGAGATGCGTATTCTGAAGGTATTATTACAAAAACATTAGATAAAAATATTAATACCACAAATGGTTTATTAAATAATTCTAATAATGGTATAACTTGTATTACTGGTTTTAAGACAAATCCTATAACAAATAATAGTGATAAATTATTATGGCCTTTAAATTCTGTACCCAAAGATAATTATACAATATGTTCTATTACTAAATATATAGATAAGGATAATTACTATAAAATTAATTCTCATAATTATAACACTCTAACTAATAATTTAAATAATCATCATTATAACTATATTGATAGTGATAACCAAAAAAATATTTTACATGGTTATAAAGATTCAACAAGTATTGACTGGATTCATGGACATAATGATGGAAATTCTGGTTATATTAAAGATAAAATTGAATTGACAAATAACACACATATAAATAATTTTATTACAGAAGATACTTCAATGTGGACTATTGTTTGTAGAACTACTAAAGATGATAATACAACTACTATAGCTAATAAAAAAAGAAATATAATAGTTAACAATCAATATTCTGGTACATATAATAAAACAGATAATTCTAATGTGCCTTTAAGTGGTCATAGAATTGCTATTAATTATAATACTACCGCTACTAATAGTGATTGGTCTTTTAGTCAATTGTTTATATGGGATAAAGAATTAGATTTTGATATATTAAAATCTATTTCGGATTTTTTAAATTTATATGTTTCATATGGTTTTGATATGAATATTATTAACGATTATTTGGAAAATAATAGTGATATATTACAAGGTGATAGTGGTAAAATACCACTTAGTTTAACATTAACTAAATTTTCTGGTGGTGGTGGTGGTAGTTATCATACTTTTGAGAATGATAATAAAATATTAAATGAATATAATATAGAAAAATCATATTTAGGTGAAGATGCTAATAAAACAGGTTATTATCAAGGTAGTGATAAAGAAATTCAATACACAGAATTATATTTAAAACATTTTATTCATACTGACACCGATGAAGATAACACTACATATCAAGAATATCTATATAAAAATACATATCATATTTTAATTGTTGCTGGTGGTGGTGGTGGGGGTGGTGGTAAAGCCAATGAAGATGGAACAAATGAAGATAATGGATGTGGTGGTGGTGGTGGCGCAGGTAGATTAATATTTTTACCAAATATAGAGATTCCAGAAGGATATATTACAATTGAAGTAGGTAAAGGAGGAAATGGTACATATGCAAATTCTAATGGGAATAATGGGAAAGATAGTTCTTTAAAAATTGGTGAAATTGAATATATCGCGACAGGAGGTGGTGGTGGAGGTAAAGGAGATAGTCAAGGAATAGGATTAACAGGTGGGTCTTGTGGAGGAAATGGTGGAGATGATTCCGTACAAAATAGTCGCAATAGTATTAGTGGTGAACTATATAAAAATGAAAATGAAGAAGCCCGTTCTTTTGGAAATAATGGAGGCAAATCAACGTCTACTCAAGGTGATCAAAGTGGTGGAGGTGGGGGGGCTTATGGTCCAGGACAATCATCATTCGCTAACAATCACATATTTAATGCTGGTAGTCATGGTGGTGAAGGTGGTATTGGTATGGCTTCTGTAAATTTATCTGGGAAGAAATATGATTTTAAAACTATTTTTGGAACTAAATATGGACATTATATATCAGAACCAGATAGAAAAATTTTTACTAGTAATTACTATGCATCAGCTAATGATTATATATATCGATATTTCGATACTCATTCTTGGGAGGGAGAGGAAAATACAATTGTTATGTCTAATAAAAATAGATGGACCGATGGAGAGTTATATTTTGCAGGTGGTGGAGCTGGTAAAACAGACGAACTGACATCATTCAATCAAACATATAAATATGAAAATACAGATGGTGGATATTCTGGTATAATAAATGAAACATATAGAAATATTTCACAAGGTTTACGATGGGAATGTGTAGGTACAGATAAACTATCTGATAAATATCTAATATCGAAGGGAATGTACTTCAGTGAAAAATTTATTAATTTATTAGAAGGAAAATTAAGTGGATTTGCATCACCTGGTGATATTAAAGTTATTGATCCACCATATGATATAAGTGATTATGGCATTTCATATCTTAGTTATAATAGTTATATTCAGGTTGATGGTAACTATTATATCCCAATTCGTCCCCGTCTTGGTGCTTTCGATGAACAATATGATACTATTACATTTGGAGGATGGGGTGGGGGAGGTAATACAAAAGGTACTATTGCTGAAGATGGATTACAACATACGGGTGGTGGTGGTGGTGGTGGTGGAAAAAACATATTGAAACAAGCTACAAAAGGAGGTAATGGTGGATCTGGAATAGTTATTATTAAAGCTGTATTGCCGTCTGAACTAAATTCTTATAAATTAAATTTTAATTTAATTAATAAAAATATTATTAAAGATTTATATGTATATAATAATGACTTTTATTTTGGTAGCGGGGGTAATACTGGAAAATATAGAAATATTAATTATATAACTGATTCGCAATTATTTGAAGAAAATTATACAGATATCAATTCATATGATTTACCAATTATTAATGAAAATGCTAAAAATAATTATTATTATAATAAATACGGCAATTGTTTATATTATACATTTAAAAATTATCTCGATGAAACTACTGAATATAATATGACTTTTAATAAATCATATCATGCTGATTTATTACTTGTTGGTGGTGGTGGAGCAAGTGGGGGTCTTAACATTTTAAGTTATGATACATCATTTGGCGGGGGTGGTGGTGGTGCAATTAAATTTATTAGAAATATCAATTTAAATAATACAATTACTATTAGTGTTGGTAAGGGTGGTATAATTAATCAAAATGGTATTGGAAATAAAGGCGACGATAGTGTTATTTCTATTAATAGTATTTCACATATGGCAAAAGGTGGTGGTGGTGGTGGATTTGGTATAGAACCAGGAACAAATGAAATGGAAGGTGTAAATACTGGTGGAGGCGGTGGAGGTAATAAAGAAACAATGAGAGATGTTAATTTAAATGCTGAAACATTTTTAGAGGAATCTTTAAATAATTCTATTGGTACTGAATATGCATTAGGTAATTATGGTTCGTCGGGTAGATATAATGTTAAAACATTTATAAATAAGGATGAATCTTCTACAAGAATAGATGTATATCAATATCAAGGTTCGGCTAATCAAACTACTCATAATATAGAATTAACTGATGAATATATGTATGATATTTTAATAGTTGGTGGAGGGGGTGCTAGTGGTGCTGGAGGCAGTTCTTCTCATGAACCTGGTGGTGGAGGCGCTGGTGGTGTTGTATATATGGTTAATAAAAATTTAAATGGTTCATATAAAGTATTTGTTGGTAAGGGTGGTGCCAATAGTAATGGTTATTCAAGTAAAATAACAGATGATAGTGATACAACTATTACTTTTGATAGTATTGTCTTAGAAGGTTTAGGTGGTGGTAAAGGAGCCACCAATTCTTCGACAGGTGGCAATGGTGGTTCAGCAGGTGGAGGCACCCATATGGCTAATGGTGGTTCTGCTCAACAAGGTAATACATTTTGGAACGGAACGGCATATGTTGCAGGTGGATATAATGGAGGACCAAAAAATCCAACTGGTTTAAGTGGTAATAATGGTAGTGGTGGTGGTGGTGCAGGCGGGGGTACAACATCACATGATGGTGGTATTGGTGTTCAAGTAGATATAACAGGTACAAATGTATATTATGGAGGAGGAGGGGGTGCTTCTGGTAGTGCAGGTGGAGGCGTAGGTGGATTAGGTGGTGGCGGAAATGGAAGAGGGGGTGGCGATGAAGCAGGTGGTCATGGTGCGGGACATCCTGGTGAATCACATACTGGTGGAGGAGGCGGTGCACCATATGGACCAGGTAAAGCTTCTCAAGCCGGTGGTTCGGGTTTAGTAATTATTAAATTCTTAAAAAAACCTTCGACTAAGTATTTATATGATTCTGATAATAGTCAAGATGGCCAAACATTATACCAATTGAATTTTCCAATAGATACTATTTGTGATATATTAATTGTTGGTGGTGGTGGTGCTGGTGGTTATAATGCGGGTGGTGGTGGAGGTGCTGGTGGTTTAGTATATGGTTCAGGTGTTATTCTAAATGGAACGTATGAAATTAAAGTTGGTAAAGGTGGCGTGTATAACGGATCATCAACCCTTGATGGTGGAAATGATAGTAGTATATATAATTCTACTTATAACATAATTGCAAAAGGTGGTGGAAGTGGTGCAGATAGTAATGCCCAAGGCAATTCTGGAGGTTCTGGTGGCGGTGGAGCAAGTTCTGGCAGTGATATGGCAGGTGGAGCAACAACACAATCAACATCATTTGTTTTTGAAAATAAAACATTAAATGGTTATGGCTATGTTGGAGGTTTAGGAAGAACTGAAGAACAAGGAGGTTGGACTCGTGCAGGTGGAGGAGGTGGTGGTGCTGATGGTCCTGGAAATACCTCAGGTAATTATACACAAGATACAGGACAAGTTGCAAGAATTGATTATGGAGGAGATGGTGGAATAGGGCGAGAATATGGTATAACAGGTGTTTTAACATATTATGCGGGTGGAGGTGGAGGTGGTATTCATAATAATCAATCAAATGGTTATCCAGGTAGTGGTGGTTTAGGTGGAGGTGGAAATGGTGGACAACCATATAATTCTGGTATTGATGGAATTGATGGAACCGGTGGTGGTGGTGGTGCTGGCGGGGCAAGCAGCGGCGGCGGCGCTGGTGGTTCAGGTATAGTAATAATTAAAGTTATTTCATATTTGCATAAATATTTATTTGTTGATGATGGTACATCTAATAAAACTTCTATATATGATGTAGTTTTTAATAAAAGTATATGCGATATATTAATTGTTGGTGGTGGTGGTGCTGGTGGTGTAGATAATGCAGGTGGTGGAGGAGCAGGTGGCTTAGTGTTTTTGAAAAATCAATTAATTGATAGTAATTGTACTATAGTAGTTGGAAATGGAGGTCAAGGTGTAACTAATAATCAAAATATTGCTGGTATAAACGGGAACGATAGTTCTATTTCTAATAGTTCATTTAATTTCATAGCATTGGGAGGTGGTGGAGGAGCAGGTGGAGAAGGTAGTGCTGATATTGGAGATGCACAAGATGGCGGTAGTGGTGGTGGCGCAGATGCAGAATCAAGTAATAAAATTGGCGGTAATACTTTACAAGAACATTATATAGATAATGGTAATAAAAGAGGTTTTGGTAATAATGGTGGAAATGCACATATTAGTGGTGGAGGAGGTGGTGGAGGGGGTGCAAGTTCAGCAGGTACTAATGCACCTGGTTCAAAAGCAGGTAGTGGTGGAGAAGGTTTATATTATGTAACTATTGATACAATTAATTATAATTTTAAAGAATTATTTAATATTGTAGATTCTACTATTGGGCATAATGTTGATGATAATGTTTATTTTGCTGGAGGTGGTGGTGGTGGTAATAATAATAACACAGCTTCGGGCGATCTTGCAGATGGTACAGGAAAAACAAATAGAGGAGGTTTTGGTGGCGGTGGAAGTGGTGGAATATCAAATTCTTTATATAGTGGTTATGATGCTCTTCAAAATACTGGTGGTGGTGGTGGAGGAGCTCATTGGGCGAATAATAATAATTTTCGAGGTGGTTCAGGTGGTTCTGGTATAGTATTGATACGAGAATATTTTAATGGTGAAAACACAATAAATACAAACTATATATTAGAATTATATGGTGGTGGAGGTGGTGGTAGTGGTGAACCAGGAAACGATGTAAGTGGTAACAAAAGAATATATTATAATAATGAAAATGGAAGTATATGGTATCACATAAACGATATACCAGCTATTTTATCACAATTAAGAGAATATCCATCTATATCAAATAGAACAATATTACAATATTCTGACGCACAATTTACAACTAATAATAATAATAGTAACATTATTTATTTAAAATCTGATAATAATTATTCAAATGGTAAATATGATATTACTTATTCGAGTATATATGATGGAGGAAATTATTTTATAAATAAATTATTTAATGAAAATAATAATAACTGGAATCCTGTACAAATATTTAATGAAATATCAGATAATTGTGGGATATGGAATAATAATTATGAATATAATGATGGTTCATTGAAAGATGGTGCAACAGAAGATTATATTATTATTAAATTATCAACACCAATTATATTAGAAAAATATGAAATTTTTTGTATATTCAATGAATTAAAAAATATAGTATATATGCCTAAACATTATACTATTAGTGGTTCTAATGATAATACTGATTGGTATGATATAATTGATGAAAATTTATATCATACAGATTTTGATAAAACAAATAAAAAATATATTAAACATTTGGAAGATACTGATAGACAAACTAAATATAAACCCTTTTTATATTATAAATTTAGTATTCAACAAATTTTTGGATATAATAATGCAGATAAATATCAGGTATGTGAATATTCTTACTATATGGGTTTAAATGAACCAGAAACTGGCACAAATATTACTCATATATTTGACAATAATTTAAATTTAATGTGGAATACTTTATTTCAATATAATTCTAATGATGAAAGTGCATTGCAGTGGGTTAATATAGGGGCGAACTATCAAAATGGATTAAATATTACTAATACATCAATTGGAATAAATTTTCAAGAATTGTTATTGAGTGATAAAGAAGATAGTACAATGACCAATGCTGAATGGAAAGCTGTATGGTCTCAATTAGGATATACTAAAATATTTTCAAGAGATATGTGGTATGATAGCATGAATGAAAATAATCGCGATGGATTAGATTATAATGAATTGCGCAAAGATGTGAATAAATTACCACATGTAATTATTGATAATATATATTTTGTACCAATTAAGAAATTAATATTATCACAATTAGATTTAATAGATATAAATGAATTTTTAAGTTTAAAATGGATAAATTTAGGTGTGACACAGCCAACTGATTTAATTTTAATGACAGATGATGATAAATTTTATGATTTAGAAAGTTTGCGTTCTAAATTAAGTAATTATACAACTTATAATGAAATAATTTATTTAGAATTAAGTGACTGGAATGATTATTCTAATACAACTTTATCATATAACAATTATATTCAAGTTGGTGATTATTATTTTAGACCTTATACTAATATTAATGTAGGTGATTGGTTTAAAATAGGATTGTTATATTTTATAAATGTGTTTGATATTTCATTAAATATATATGGTGGTGTAGCCATGAATAAATTAAGATTATATGGAAGAGAATATAATAATAAATATGAAATAGAAAATGATGTATTATATAATCATATTAATTCAACAATTATAACAAATTTTATTGATAATAAAATACCAGATGATGATTTTAATATAACAAATTATATTCCACTTGGTTTAGTTTGGGAAAATATAGGAACCAATCCACTAAGTGGTGGAACATTAATTACAACAGATGATGACCATCCATTATCTATATATTTAAAATATAGAAATACTATTAGTCAATATGAATTAACTGATATACTCGATGAATATCCATTAGATAATCCGAACGACCCATTAGATAATACATCATATATTAAAGTATCAATTGATGATATTGATAATTATTATATACCTATTGGTAATAAATATGATATATTTATTATTAAAATAAATAATTTATATACATTTATTAATTATATTAATTATAGTACCGGTTGTAATGGCGGAGATGGTAAAAGTATAGTAACTGATAGTCAAAGTAATGAATATAATATTTCACAACATTTTAATATTACTGATAATGATATTGGTGATGGCCCTTATTATATTGATGGTGAAAAACATATATATTTTGGAGGAGGAGGGGGTGGAGGAATGATTAAATGGAAATCTAATTCAAGTAGGGAAATTGATGATGTGCCTTATGAAAATAATACAACATTTTATGGCAAAGGAGGTAAAGGTGGTGGTGGTGGTGAAAGTGAAGGAATTATTTTCGATACAACACAAGTATCAAATACTGAATACAACTATAATAATTCTTATGTTGGTAAAAAATGTTCTGGTGGTGGTGGTTGTGGTGGTTTAGATATAAATGGTAATAAGGGTGATGGTGGTTCAGGTGTAGTAATAATTAAACTTTATATAAATAATGATAATATTATTTCAGAACAAGGAAGAGGGTCATCTATTACAAATAATTTAGATGCCATACTGAATACAGGTGGTGGGGGTGGGGGTGGGGTAATGTATAATAATTATAATACATTATCAATTAATCAACAAATATATAATAATTATTCATATAATAATAATCCATGGTCTGAAGGTACTATTAAATATGGTTTAATATGGGATGAGATTCCTGATGTTCCAAGTGAAGGACAGCCTGTGGGTACACAATTATATAATATGTTACTCGAAAATCATCTTTCAGAATTTTTAACACAAAGAATTAAATTAACATATAACGAATTTAGTAAATTTAATATAAATCTTGTAGAAAATCAAGATTATTTTATAAAAATTAGCAATGCTGATAAATGGTATAAACCTATTAAAAATATTGCAAATAATATATTAAATAATAATAATAATTCAATATCAATTGGTGGTTCTGGGGGTAGTGGTATTGTTATTTTAAAATATAATAGAAATGATTATATTAGTGAAGTTGGTAAACCTGGCGATACGGCATATGCTATTAAAGTAAATGATATTGAAAATGCTAAAAATACTATAATATACAATGATGATAATAATCCACATGATGTAAATGTAAGATTAAAAGGTAAATCAGAATATAATAATTTATTAGGACAAAATATTAATTATGTTACAGGATTAAAATGGATAAATATAGGCTTGGTACAACCATCTGATAATGGTATCGAATTATCATCTAATAATATTGAATCTCATTTATCACCAATAAATAATGGAGAAATTAAAATATTTACACAAAAAGAATGGAATGATTTTGGTATTGAAAATCTTCAATATAATAGTTACATAAAGGTTGGTAATAATTATTTTAAACCAATAATTGAATAATATAGTTTAAATTTTTTTTATATAAATAATATATAATAAATATTATTTATTACTATTTCTTATGATATCTTTTATTTTTTTATTTGTTTTTTATAATGTTCCTGTGGTTCTTTTAATAATATGAAATTTAATAATAATTCTACCATATCTTGATATTTTTGTGTTTCTATATTTGTACATATTTCTTCTTTATTTTCTAATGCAAATTTTTGTATTTGTGATGTTTTTTCGTTAACTAATTCATCTGCTATACTATTTAAATCTTTTAATATAAATTCGTCGTCTATTTTTATTAATGCATTTGTTTCGTTTTTATATAAAATATTATTATTTTCTGGAAATTCTTTATTAAAATGTATTTCTTCTGTTAATAAGCGTGGAATATCATAAGCATTTTTAAATATTCTTAACATTTTTTCGTAATTTAGATAATCTAATCTTTCATTTCCATAATTATTTATATATATATTTGTTGTAATATTATTTTGATTTTCTAAATTTTCTATATTATTTTGTGTTTCAATATTATAATTTGTATTTTGATTTTCTATATTTGTATTTATATCATTTGTATTTGGTTTCCTTGCATATATAATACTTCTTGGTTTACAATTATTTTTAGCTACATGTCTTGATTTATTATGTCTATTTGTAAATGATATCATACATCTTGGACAAGTTAAATCATCCAATCCATTACATTTTGATTCGTGTTCAAATAAATATTTTTTTGTTTTATATGTTTTATTACATTTTTTACAAATAAATTTAGGGATAACATTTTCTTCACTAGGGATAACATTTTCTTCACTAGGGATAACATTTTCTTCACTAGGGATAACATTTTCTTCACTTGGGATTACGTATTTACAAATATTTTTATTATACACATTATCACATTTATGCTTAGCATTGTGATGTCTTAATAAATTATAGCTCTTCTTTGTTGTATAATTGCATTTATCACATTTATATAATTTAATTGAGCAATTTTCAGACATACTATTATATAGTGTATTTATTTTTATATATGTATATATTATATATCAGAATTTTAAAGTTGCTCAGTTGCTCATTTATAAATTGCTCAGTTGCTCATTTTAAAAATTATATTATATAAATTAAAATATTAATAATTACATTTAACAAATATGTGTTTATTTTAAATATATAAAACATGTATTACTAATATGATTTGTAATTTTATATATTACAATAAATAATATTATAATTATATAAATGATATAATAAATTATATTTGATTACTATATTATTATAAATCTGATTTGTAAATTTTGAATTAATAGTTATATATATTAATTTATAAATAAACAATACTAAAAATATATTAATTTTGCTTTGGGATAACATTTTCTTTACTAGGGATAACATTTTCTTCGCTAGGGATAACATTTTCTTCACTAGGGATAACATTTTCTTCTCTAGGGATTACATTTTGTCCACTTGTTTTTTTGTCATTATTTTATTGATATTATAATATAATTATATCATAATGATATGATTTTCATAATTAATTATTAAAAATATAAAAAAAATAAATTAAAAAAATCTACAAAAAGTGAGCAGTTTTCGAGCCCTTACTATGAATGGTTATATAATTATAATATAAATATATAATATGTTATGAGAAATTGCTCACTTGCTCACTTGCTCACTAGGAAATATTTTTTTGAAAATTTTTTTACGAAAAAACACGAATATATTCAAAACCTGAAAATAAGAAATATAAATATTACTAAACTGCAGAATAAAAAATGTGT